>Ga0208306_1000149_pt1 | contig 21774 bp, 38 predicted proteins | sample Colrivmet1449A02_FD_187632 | JGI IMG/M metagenome (GOLD analysis project Ga0208306, IMG submission 187632) | Estuarine microbial communities from the Columbia River estuary - metaG 1449A-02 (SPAdes) (version 2) | ecosystem: Environmental > Aquatic > Marine > Intertidal zone > Estuary | place... | reverse complement strand
GCCGCGTAACCCGCGAGGCTAGAAGCCTGTGGAGGGACCCGTGGACATCTTGTGAATAACTTACGAATCACTGTGGATAACTGCCTAAACCTGTGGATAAGCCTGTGAATATGCTGTTTGTTGAGGCATTTTCGTCAAATTTTCGACAGTCTGAAGGCAATTTGCCTTTCAAACTCTACAGGCCACTTCTCGTCGATTGTCTTCTTGATGGAACGATTGACAGCCTCTTGTATGAAGGTTCTAGGAACTGACGGGCCAAACAAAGGCCGAATGTCAGATCTAGGCTTCTTCGCTCCAGCGCCAACAGTGTGCTGACTTACGCTGAATGTCGTGCCGTTCCTTGTCCTGTTATGAGCCTTGCGAGTGTGCTGCCCAATCCGTCGCTTCGCATTGGTTGGCGGTCGGTAGTCAACTCTTGTGAAGACTGTTCTATCCTTGTTGCCGATGAACGCGCCACGGTAAATCTTGCGGACGTTCCACGCCTTCGCGCTGACGCCCTCTTTAACCTCATACGCATCAAAGTTACGAAGGTTAGGAGCGTATGGCAGAGCCGTGATCTTGGCCTCTGGCAATGCACGAGTCGCCCTAGTAATCGGCAACCTCTGTCGAATAGACGTGCGCTTTAGCCCGGTGATCTTGTTGATCTCATCAATCGCTGTGACGCGAGCAGACGTTGCCACTCTGTTAAGAGTTGTGGGCACAGCCTTCTGTATCTCATCTTTTAGTTGCCATCCGATTCTTCGGATAGCGTCATCGATGTTAACTCTAACGTCGATTTGCATAAGTGCCTCGGTGGTCAGCTCAAACGATCAATCAATCATGTGAATGTGTGCCGGTCGAGGCTGAACCATATTGGGCGCACAACCCCCAATTATGCGCGCTTGTATCATGTTTTCGGGGCGGCATCAAGTAGCAAGTAGAAGTTTACCTTTTCCTCGGCTGTCTTAACCCGGCGCATCAGTGTACGTCGGCTCATGTAAAGCCTCGCGGCCTTGAACCACAGTGGCGCAGAGGTGCAGTAGTAGATGACCAAGACCTGTCGCAGAGGGGCCGAGACCTTAGCAACTGCCGCGTCAATCTCGGCAATGTCATCGGGTGCCGTGGATGCGTCGTGCGCTGCGCGTGCGCCCGAGTTAGCGAATACGAACGCCGAGGCGGAAGGGTAGCCCGAGACTGCCCGCCCCCGTGACCATCTGCCCCACTGCGCCAGCCTAACCCGTGTCCACTCGATCATACGCCGCACATTCCTTCACATTCGTTGTTGAACATATCCACTTGCCCGTGGTCGGCGGCTGTAGACAAATCCACTTGGTCAAGCGGAACGCGGTCGCGGTGCATAAATTGTTCTGACTGAAAATTTCCGCGAGGTTTGCGAATTAACTTGTCAATCATCACGGCATCTGCCCATGCTTCAGCATCAGATTTTATTGATCGCCATTCGTCGTTATTGTGGAACGGACAACCAATGCAACTGGACTTTGGCGGTAATGGGTAACTTTTACGCTCCATCCACGCCAAGCAATCGTGCCGCGCCATGCCTTTGTCAATTAAAGGCCATGTATGCACAAGCCACGCTTGCCACGATGGCTTCATTCTAAAAATTTCATCCATTGAAATGCCCATGTACAACTGGCAAGCGTCTTTTGGTATTCGCTGCCGAAATTTGTACCCGAGTAATTCGCGCAGTTTTTTATGCACGGGTTTGATCTTGTATTCGCTGGTGCATTGCCGCTTGTTCATAGCGGTTTCACCGTTCGGCTTAAGCAAATGCCAAGGCACAGATCGGAACGTCTGCCCTGTTGAATTTGTGCCAGAAATAATATCGTTTCGGATACTGCCTTGTGTTACCCGGTGAATCGGGAATGGGTGTGGACATCGCTGAATTTCAGCCTCAAGCCAATCAAGCCACTCGTACACTTTGCGCGGTTCCCATCCAGTATCCGCAAAAATCGCCGCCTCAACGGGTTCCAATTCGCCGTGGGCAATCATCAATGCCAAGGTGGATGACTGCACGCCAGCGCCTAGGGATAAAAACCTCCTCATCGCGCACACTCCGGCTTTACTTTCGCCTCGTATCGTTGCATCAGATCGCGCACCGTTTGGTCGGCCTCGCGTGCCTCGATCCACTCGCCTCGTGGCTCCCAGACTGCCCGCGCTATCTGCTGGGTTTCGGAGAGCCGACCGCTCGCGCTCTTGATCTCTAGCCAGCAGATGAAGAATACCCGCTCGCCGTTGTCTCCGGGTTGCGGTAGGGGCTTGATAGCGAGTTTGTCGGGGATGCCTAGACCGGCTTTCGTGTAGTCAATCACGCTAAACCCCGCCGCCTTAACCGCTGCGGTGATCTCCGAATCGTTAAGGTCGCGGCGCATGGCGTACCTCACGACCGATCCAGTATCCGTAGCAACAGGTAAAGCAGGGCAGCATCGAGCACTGCGCGGTCTGCCCACATCGAGATGAGATAGCAGAGGCCGAATAGGGCGAGAGAGAATAGGATGTTCATGGCTACCAGTTTGCCGTCAGCCTGCCGATGTCCACAGCCTTGCATAACTCGACGATGATCGGTCGCACACGTCTACGCAACAGTTTACTGGTCTTGCGTTGCGCGCGGCGCTTGTCTGCGTATCGCCAGTAGTATTCCCGATGATACTCGGTGCGCTTCTTCGGCTTTGACCTCCACCCGTCTGGGTATCTCGCCCGGTCTACTGCATCGGACACAATTTGGATGAGTTCGACTGTGGTTTTAGATGTCGAGATCATCTGCTGTAGGTCTTGCATGGTATAGCCCGACCGCTTGGCGGCTTGCTTGTGCCAAGAGTGGACTTTACCGCCCGTGTTTTCGACGCCGCAGATAGGGCAGTCCTTCCTAGCCTTCATATAATCGATTCTAAAGCCTTTTGGGGCGATTCAAACGTACCTAGGCAGTTAGGTATGCCTGTCTTCGTGTCGCGCCTAAAACGCCACAGGACGAACTCTGCGCGGCCGTTAACAGATATGGGGCGAATGGCATACGTCCCACAATCGGACACAGCACCCCAGAATGGGTCGTCGTGCCATGTCATGGGGCGAGACAGCGGAAGTCCGGTCTGGTTCATTTGTCACCCAGCGTATCTGTCCCGACCTCGCCGTGCTGGTCACGGTAATGCACCAGCCTTGCCTCAAACCTTTCTTGAAAGGTCTTGAGCAGGCTATAGTCATCCGGGCCAAGTTCGGCCAACATTCTCTTGGCTAGTTGCGTCCGCGCAACAGGTTGCGCCAAAGCAACACCTTTAGCCTTTGCCGTCTTGTACTTCATGCCATCTCCCCATTGTCCGTTCCATGTCCGTGGGTCATGTCCGAATGTCCGAGTCCTAAAGGACTCTCGGACATTTTCGGACATATTTGACCGTCCGAAACTGTCCGGTTCGGACGCTTTCGGACATTTTCGGACATCATGGCTCACCCAGCATAGAGCCACCTATCGTGGACTTTAGGAAGGGTGAGAACATCAACTTTTCGACCGCATCGTGGACAGACTGCCTCGACAGCCCGCACTCCCGACCGATCTGGCGTATCTCCTCGACCGTCCAAACCAGTGGCGTCTCGGACTTCTTCTGCCGCTCGCGCAATGCCGACAGGATCGTCCTTTGAGCCTTGCCTTGGGGCGAGTGGGCCACAGCCGCCTTACCAGGAGTATTGGTCTCTCTCATCACCAGCGACTTGACCGCCTCGCCATACCTATCCGCCCGGCCTAGGCTGACCTCGTGCGCTTCGAAAGCGAGCGGCTGCATACTGGCCGTGTCCTTGAACCGCTCCCGCGTCACAGTCACCACCATTGCCTGCGCGTCTGGACGCTCGACTATGTACTCGGAGTCTGGGTTAGCCATCAGCGCGGACGCCCCTCGCGGACGCTTCGCGTCACCGTGGCCCGAATGCGCTACGAGCAATACCGTGGCCGTGTATCGCTCACGCAGTCCGATGGTCAGTCTGGACAGATACTCCGCAACCTCTTGGTTGCTGTTCTCGTCAAGCCCCGCGCTGAACTTGCTAAAGGTGTCCACGATCACAAGCGCGGGTCGTATACCAGCCTCATCAATGGCCTGCTGGAGCATCAGCATCTCATCGTCGGCGTTTAGGTTGGCGACGGACTCAAGCGCCATAAGTTTCAGTTCGCCAAGGTCGCGCCCCTTGCCGTGTTCCTGCATCCATGCCTCGACTCTGCGGCCTAGTCCAGCGCCCTCGCCAGAGAGCATCACAACCGGGTTATCAGCCATAGCAATCCGCATGGCCCAGTCAAGCGCGATAAACGACTTGAACGAGGCACGCGGCCCCGCGAGCACCGCCAGCACATTGGCCTCGATGACGTTGTGGATCAGCCATGTAGCCTCGCGCCGCTCCGCTACGATCTCATTGATGGCCCGGAGAACGAGCCGACGTGCTGACACTGCGTGTACGCCTTGCAATACGCCGCGCGCCACCTCCGGCTCGAGGCTGCGGATCATTCCTTGAGCCTCTGGGACATCGCTGTAGTCCACGCCCGGCTCTTCGCGCTGCGGTGGGCCGAGCCGCACCGCCTCCGGCATGGACACAAACCCGCCCGCCTTTGCCGCAGCAAACAGGCTCCCAAGCGTCACGCCGCCTGTTCGATCTAAGTGGAACGACTGCCATCGGTACTCGGTGTCGGCCCGGCCTGCGTAGTTCGCTGGCAACTCTCCGGTCACCCCACCGCTCGACCACGCATCCCAGAGTTCTAGGCCGTCATCCGCTCCGCCGCTTGCGTGATGCAACGCCATGCCGACCATCAGCCATGCGTCGTAACTGCTCGGGTCAATGTACGCCACCGCCTCGGTGATGCGCGGCAGATCGCGCTGGAAGTCTTGACTGGTGCCCGGCTTCGGCGGCAGTTTCTTCGCCACCTCTGCGGGCAGTTCCAAGTCCATCCGGCGCTCGTCTATCAGTCCGGCAGGCAGCGGCTGTAGATCGTTCGCTGGCCCTTGCTGCCCAAAGTGCAGCGGCCACCAGATGATGTAGCCACCCTCTGCGCGGATGTCGAGTCCTTCGCGCTTGACTTTCCCAAGCGTGACGGAAACCCCGCCGCGAATCTTTACGCCTTGCGGCAGGCTGAACAGGTAATGCCGGCCGCCACTGCCGCCGCCCGTTTGGTGGACTCTGGTGCTGACCAGTTGCTGCTGGTTCTCCATGATCCAATCCTGCGCGGCCGTGCCTGCCGACTTGTGGTCATAGTCCACCACGGCAAGGCTCGTGCGGCTCCCGGTCGGCACGCCCACAAGCGCATCGGGATGGTCTGACCACCATCTTCGAATCTGCTGTTCGTCCTGCGTCGCGTCCTTGAATCCGCTCTTGGTCAACGGACTTTTGGCACGCTGCACTCGCCCCGTGGCGTCGGTTTCGTCGCGGCGACGGCACGGAAAGACTGGATACCGCTTGGCGAGTTCTAAGACTTTCTCCACCGCCACAACTGCGGTGAGTTCAACTGGGTTGCTCATGGGTACATATCCGGCCGCAAAGCCTTCCTAGATACCCCAGTCGCCGCCTCCACTGCAAGCACGCGCAGAGGCGGCACCACGCCGCTGGCGCACCATTTCTGTACGGCCTGCGGCCTTACACCAAGAATGCGAGCCAGTGCTGACTGACCGCCCGCCTTGTCCACTGCGCGGATAATCGCCGCCGCGCGCGGCTTTTTTGCTTTAGCCATGATGCAAGTGTATAGGGTCTGAAAAATATTTACAACTAGGGGTTGCAATGGTGGTTGTAACGTGTATGATGGCTTCCATGGACGGCGCAGTGCCGGGCCAGAAGCGATGGAAGGAGATACACAAATGACGCAGCAAATCACGATCACGCTTACCGACGAGCAAACTCGGGCGATCATTCGAGAGTTTTCAAGCAAGGCTGATCTCGCCCTGAGGCAGGGCTTTTTTGAATCAGCCCAACTCTACAGCGAAATCGTTAAGGCGATGACGCAGGCTCAGTCTGAGGTGGCGGCATAAGCCGCACCTCTTGGAGCCAACCATGTCAGATTTCTTCCTCACCGCAGCAACCCCAGCCGAATGGTTCATGCTGTGCAAGTTCCTCGTCATCTTCGCAGTGCTTCTTATTGCTTATGCCTGGTTTACAGGTGAGTGGTAATGAGGTACTTGTCTGTTTGTTCTGGCATTGAAGCCGCAACGGTCGCTTGGCATCACATGGGATGGACTCCGGTTGCTTTTAGCGACATTGAGCCGTTTCCGTCTGCGGTGCTGACGCATCACTACCCTCATGTGCCTAACCTTGGCGACATGACCAAATTTGAGGAGTGGAATCTTGAGCCAGTCGACCTTCTTGTGGGAGGAACCCCATGTCAGTCCTTCAGTGTCGCAGGATTCCGAAAAGGATTGGCAGACCCGCGTGGTAACCTCATGCTTACCTTTGGTGCCATTGCTAACCGCTATCGCCCCCGCTGGTTGGTATGGGAGAACGTCCCCGGCGTCTTGTCGTCTAACAACGGGAGGGATTTTGGAACCTTCCTTGGAATGTTGGGCGAACTCGGGTATGGGTTCGCCTACCGAATTCTTGACGCTCAATACTTCGGAGTGGCCCAACGACGCCGCCGTGTGTTCGTTGTCGGATACCTTGGAGACTGGCACCGTGCCGCAGCGGTTGTTTTTGAGCGCAAAAGCCTGTCGAGGGATACTCCGAAGATCATCACGGAGAAACCGAGGATTGGCAGGGTATTTCCTTGTCTTACGAGGAGAGGAATCGGATGCTTGCGTGAAGAAGAAGGCCTTGTTGTTGAAGAAATGGGGATTCGTCACTTAACGCCCGTGGAGTGCGAGCGGCTGCAAGGCTTCCCAGACAACTACACCAACATCCCATGGCGTAAGAAACCAGAGTCGCCAGACGGCCCGCGTTACAAGGCGCTCGGCAACAGCATGGCCGTGCCGGTGATGCGCTGGATCGGCGAAAGAATTAATAGATTGGAAGTTAGCCACCCTTCCAATGCTTTACCTTCGGTGGCCGTAAAAATGGAGAAGTGAAAATGAGTCTGTTTGTAAGTTCTAGCGGCGGCAACTACCCGGAGCGCAAGCCTATCGAGGCCGGCGCTTATGCCGCAGTGTGCGACATGATTGTTGATCTCGGCGTACAGCCCTCGCCCGGTGGTCAGTACGCCCCGAAGCGTACCGTACTGCTGCGGTTCCAGATTCCCGAGGTGCGCGTTGAGTTCACCAAGGACAATGAGACTCGCAGCCTGCCGGCTGTTATCAGCCGCACGGTTGGTCTGTCGCTTAATGAGAAGTCAACCCTATACGGTCTGCTCACCTCATGGCGTGGTCGTGCGTTCACGCAAGACGAACTCAAGAAGTTTGATCTTGGCAAGGTTGCCGGCAAGCCTGCGTTCGTCAATGTAACGCACAGCGTTAAAGGTGATCGCACCTATGCCAATCTCACCTCGATCATGCCGCTGCCCAAGTCTATGACCGCGCCGGCTCTTGAGGGCGAGGCTCTGGTGTTCTCAACTGACGCGCCAAATCCAGACGTTTTCGATAAGTTGCCAACATGGGTGCAAGACAAGATCGCAAACCGGATTGTCGAGGCCAAAGCCGCGCCGCAGAAGCCCGCAGCGCAGCCTGCGGCAGAGCAGCCCTTTGTTGACGATCAGAATTGGTGAGTCATGGCTACCCAAAAAGGCGGCTATAAACTAGCGGACGGCACGAAAGTGCCGAGTGTCACCACCATTTTAAAGATCAAAGACCCCGGCGCTCTCATCAACTGGGCATACAAGACGGGCCGTTCGCATGGCGTGCTGGAAGGTCAAGGAAGGGATGCGCCCGGCGGTCTGTACGAGGCGAACGACGCCTTGCAGATCGGGACGTGCGTGCATGAGATGTGCGAGGTGTTCGTCAAGGGCAATGACCCATACGCGCACCTTGATGCAGTGATGGAGAAGGCTGGGATGCTTGACCCTGTATCGTTTAAGGCTCAAGTCAAAAGCGCCTACAGCGCGTTCGAGTTTTGGGTAAAGGGTACGCAACTCAAGATCATCGACTGCGAGGTGCCGGTGCTGTCGCATACTTACAAGTACGGCGGCACGCTTGACTTCATCGGACGATTGAACGATCAACTCGTGCTGGGCGACTTCAAGACCTCTGGTGCGGTATATCCCGAGTATCTGATCCAGTTGGTCGCGTATGCGAAAGCCTATGAGGAGTCACGCGGGACGTACATCACAGGCGGCTATCATCTGCTGCGCTTCTCAAAAGAGAATGGCGACTTCGGCCATCACTTTTATCCAAGCCTAGACGATGATGCGTGGCCTGCCTTCAAGCACCTTCGTGCGCTCTATGACTTGAACGAGCGACTAAAGAAGCGGGCAGCATAACCTCACAGCAATGCGCGTGCTCATCCAGCGGAGTTCGGCCCCGTCGCGCAAGCCGATTTATATGCCAAACGATATTGATAGCCCACCGCATTACCAGATGAAGATGCCGAACGGCTCGACAATACAGGCAATCGACTATATACGCGCCACGCTGGGCGATGATGGATGCGTGAATTATTGTGTCGGATCTGCCCTCAAGTATTTAAGCCGTGCAGGGCGCAAACAAGGTAATGCAAGAGAGAAAGACCTTCGCAAAGCAGCGTGGTTTTGCATTATGGCCGCGCAGATTTGCGAAGATGTTGGTCAAGTCGCAATGAAAGACTGCGAGGACGAAGGCGATGGAATTTGACACATGGGACGTTGAGTGGGATCGAACGCCGCACACGGTAAGCGAATACAAAGCGGAGATCCGAGAACTGCGGGAACGCATTGTCTGGTACGTCTCAAGAATAGAGACGCTGGAGTCAGAGGTGCGTGAATTACGAAAGATGGACAGCCGATGGGTGCAGGAGCCATGACCGGCCATAACCGGCCAAATAACCGGCCAAAAGTTGGTCAACAGGCCATGGATGGCCGACTAAGCCGCGACGACATTCGTGCGAGGGTCGACAAATGAACTGCCCCGGCTGCTTTGGCCGACTATGGATCGAGGACTACAGCGGAGACTGGTTCCGCTGTGGGTATTGCGATGCAACAGGAGAACCAAACCATGCAACTGCTCGTATCTATTCTCTTTTTGACGCCCGTGCTGCTAGGCATCGTGTTAATTTCAAGACGGTGGCTCAAGACACTGAACCAGATAAGGCGGGATGAGTGGCGGCGAGTGCCTCCGCCGGAGTGGGCGGCAAAGCGTGGCGGGGTCGATCTGTGGTGACTACCGATCTAGCGTAGTACCGCGCACGCTGTAGGGCCGTGCTTGCTTAAAGTGTTTGCTGCCGCAGCGACAGATGCCGCCGAGTAGTCCATTGACTGTCTCGTGCGAGCAGCCCCAGCCGATTCCGTTCCACGGGCAAAACCACACGCAATTCTGGCACGCGTCCGGCTCTGCCCACGCCATCTCCTCGAGTGCGTCGTCTTCTAGTTTCATCGGGAGCGCAGCCAGCGTAGGTAATCCGCCCCGACCTCGGGTTCCCAAAAGACCTTAACCATGTCGGGATGGTCGTGCGGTAGGCTCGGGTCGATAACGGTGAGGGCGCATGGCGATAGGGAGTTGTCGCGGAATCCGCGCTCCTTTGCGTAGCGGTCGTAAACCTTATAGGAGGCCACCTTAATCGCGTGCATGGTGATGCCTTGGATCGGGTCTTTCAGCACGCTATACGCGCTCTCGTGCTTATGTCCTGCGACGTAGATGTGGTCGCGGGTGCCCATCAGTGCGGCTTTCATCGGGCCGTGGGCTGGGTTCCAGATTGACGAGCCGCTGTGGTCATGCCGTGCATTGACGCGCACCTCGGCACCGTTCGGAAACCGCAGCGCGATTCGTGCCTCGCTCGACTTATAGAGCGAGTTCTGCTGCTTCGCAATCCACTTGAGCGGATCGCCCGATCCAGACCATAGATCGTGATTGCCTCCGATCATGTAAAGCCAGCGGCACCGATTTACGAACCATTCCGCAATCCGCCATGCCTGTGCTGCCGAGGTGGTCTGGTCGGCGTAGAGCCGCGCCAGTCGCCCCGTCCAGTTGTTCGTGGTGTCTCCCACGTTGCACGCGAAAAGCCCCTCTGTGGCATTCACGAGAGCCGTATGCCGTTCAATGGCCTCGATGTCACAGCCGTCGTCATCAACGTGCGGATCGCCAAAGTGCAGCAACCCAATCGGGCCACCGATCTTGATGCGAATCGGGATAAGTTTGCTGGCCTCTTCGTGCTCACGCTTGTGAGTAAATTTACGCTTTCGCTGCTCGATCAGTTGCTCAATCGGGATGTCGTCATCGGGCAGTGGCGTAAACTCAAAGTCCTCGGCGGGCGGCGGGTTGCGGTTTTGGTAAGTAGTACCGCGAACCTCTAACCCTGCACCGCGCATCGCTGCTAGCCTTCGCAGCAGACCGCGCTCGGAGAGTTTCAACTCGGCAGCAGCCATCGTGCGAATGCCCTTGTGCTTGGCAAGGGCCGCTATGATCTGCTCGTCAGTCGCTTTTTTTTCGGTCATTTCCTGTTTTCTTCCGTGTGACCTTAATGCCGAGTTCCTTTCGGCGCTCTTCGGTCAGTTTATCGTCCCGCGTTCCGCTCCACTCGAGCGAACCGTCGACTAGGCGGAATGCTTCTTTGTGGATCAGCGCACAGTCGCAGCACTCGGTGTAGTTGTATCCTTTGACGCGGTACCACTTGCCCTCGTACATCTGTATCGACTTGAGTTTATTTGCCACGGTACAGCCTCCGCTCATCAAGTCGTCGATTTACTAGGCCGCGCATCACCTTGCCAGCGGCCTTCGTCCACTTCATAAATTCTTCTGCTGCTTCTTCAAACTCGCCGCGATTGTGTTTCATTCGCAGCGATGAGCGTTGCAGATTGCCCAACCCTACATTGAAAGCAAAGGAAACGAGAGCGTCGAATTGGCCTTGATGAGCAAAGCCAGCAGGGCAATATCGGGCCACGCCGCGCTCAAAGCGCACAAGGTCTTGAGCGAGGAGAGCATCAACCTGTTCAGCAGTCCAGACACGATCATCCTCTGCGCGTAGTGGGAACTGTAGCCTATCGGATACAGGCATCGCGGCCTGTGCTGGGTATAGAAGGTGCCCGACCCCGACCGTCCATAGAGAGGCCGGACACCGATAGGGGCGCATCCTTACGCCCTCATGGTGGCGAATCATCGTTAAGGCGTTTTCGCTGACCTTCATTTTTTCTGGAATGCTTGCGTCCCGAACCAGAAGGCAATGATCGACGACAAGATCAGCATCTCATCGTCGCTGAATACGTTTTCCATCGCAACAGCAAACGGGATGCCAGTCGTGTAGGCGTACCAGACGCCAGCCACGTTGAGCGCGACTAACTCCAGCACAAAGATGTACGTCACAACCGGACGCACCGAAGCGCGTAGGTTGATCATCCACTGGCTTGCGCCCTTGCCGATCTCTATGTCGTGCTGGTACAGAGCCTGTCGCTCCTCGCCAGCCGTCTGCGTCTGGATCTGTTCTAGTTTGATCTCTTCGACCTTTGCTTGTGCGAGAAAGCCGCGCTCTGCCAATGCCAACTCGCGCTCCTTCTGGGCTGCGACTAAAGCCAGTTCGTGCTTCTTGTCCTGCCGGTCTTGAAAGATGGACAGAATCTTCGGCAAGCCGCCAGCGAGGAACGAGAGAAAGGTGCTAACCATGGTCATCATTTGTTGCGCTCCTCGATCAACTTGACCCGCACTTGCAGATCGTGAATGTCCGTATAGATTTCTTCTTTCATCTTGTGCCGTCGCTCTGCTGATATAGGGCTGTCAGTCGGCACGCCCTCTGCCGTGATGAGCGCGGGCATCTTGCTTTCAACAGCCAGCAAACGATTGTTGAAGGATGCAATCTCCGTGAGTAGCCAACCAACAGCGGCAAGCAGTACAGGGAAGAGCATATCCACAATCTTCTGCATATTCATTTCAAGCCCTCGCCAGTGGTTACTTATCGTTACGTTTATTCAAAAGATCAAACAAAGTCTTGATCTTGTCCTCGAGTACCGCGACGCGAAGGTCTAACTTAGACAGCACAATGATGAGCGTGATGAGCGCAAGGATTGCCGGCCATGCGCGGGTAAACATTTCGAAGATGTCCATCTATCGACGCTCCAGCACGCGGTCTAACTTGGCCTCGATTGATTGCAGCCTGGTATTGGTATCAGCCACACGCGCCTCGATCACCGCAATGCGCCTATCGGCTTCCGGTTGAATCGTCGTCTGCTCGACCTTTTCCAATCGTTGGCTGATCGCGTCAAGTTTTGAGGTCATCTGCGTGCCCCAGATAATCAACGCCACAACTAAGCCACCGTCTACCAGCAGCGAACCTGTCGGCACTTTGAATTTGGACATATCAATCATGTGTGCGCCCTCAATCACTCCGCTCGATGGTGATAATCACATCCGCTGTTGCGGTCAGCGGGGTGCCCGATGTGCTATCGGTGACGGTACACCGATACGTCGAATAGAACGATTCGCCAGTGTTCATTCCTGTCTTGCTGAATGTTGTAGTCGCTGCGGTCGGACTATTGACCGTGAGCGTGTCGCCCTCGAGCAATGCCCACGAATAGGTATAGGGCGAGGTGCCGCCAGTCGGCGTGACCGTGGTGCTGTTAGTCGTCGCGCTTGAGGTCTGCACGATCTTAACCAACGTCGCAGGGCTGGCCGATGCGCTAAAGACGGTGCGCGTGATCGACACGCTAACATCAGCCGTTTTCGTGGCCGCAACGTTATCGGTTACGGTGCAACGGAAAACAGCATTGTAGGTGGTGCCGCTGGCGAGACTCGTGCCGGTGAAGGTGCTGGTCGCCGAGGATGCGCTGTCCGCCGAGATGCTTGTCGATCCGCTTTGCCGTGTCCACGCGTAGGTATAGGGCGACGTACCGCCGACCGCAGTGGCCGTAGCAGATGCCGTGGTGAGACTCGCGCCCGTGCCCGAGGTGGTAAGGCTGCTAGGCGATACCGACAGCGACAGCGCACTCGGCAGTGATGCTGCGCCCGCTGGCACGCCATTGACCGGAGGCTCTGGATCGGACACGCCGCCATCGGGTGTGCGGATCTTGACCCAGTAGTAGCGCGTCGTGGTGTCGGTCTTGGCTATGAATACGTTAGTCGAGATGCCCGTCCAGACCTTCGTGGCTGACGAGAATGGGGTCTGCGAGGTGTACTCATAGAGATCATATTGCGAGCCGAGCGGCACGACGGCAGGCGCAGACCACGAGAGATAGATGCTGCTTTCAAGCGTGGTGACGGTAAGGTTAGTCGGCGGGCTAGGCTCGTAGATGTCTGGGGTCGGCGTGGTAACGCTCGTCGGTGTCAGATAGTCGGTCGTCAGCGGATCGTTCCAATCCGTAGACGCTTCTTCGCGCAGCACTAACTCGATTGCGCCCGTAGGATCGAACTGCCAACCCTCGCAGCGCACGGTCTTGTTCGTCCAGCCAATCTCGGAGAACGTCACCGTGCCGGTTTCAAACGGCAGAATGCCAAAGGCACTCATGCCGCATTTAACCGTGGCGACTTGCCCGTTGCGGCTGCGGCGCGAGAGAAGGATGGCGTGCCGCTGCGCTTCGTACTCGTTCGTGCAGGCTGCAAAGTCGGTCTCTAGCCACATCTGCTCGCCATCGGCAGAGACGTAGGACGTATTGATAACCGGCTGGTACTCCATCGCTTGCCAGTTGCGGTCTTTGTTCACGAACTGCCCGCGCACCGAGTTGTACCGTTGGTTATACGGGTACGCGGTGACAACCGAGATACCGCCATTCACGAGATCACCGTCCGTGAGAGTGAAGGCAGAGGCCGACCATGCGCCAGCATAGATGCGCCACAAGCCGCCCGAGTAGTAGCACACTCCCGCCATCGCTTGCGACAGAACTTGTATGTTGTCCTCAAATTTATCAGTCGCGGTCAGTGCGACGTTACAGGTGTATCGCTTCTGCGTTGCCGACGCTGGAAGGTTTACGGTCTCGTCGCAGATATCTGCCGCATCCATCACCTTTAGCCAGTCGATGCGGGTATCGTCCTCGCCAAGCCCAAGCGAGTCGTCAATGAGGTAGTCCGCAAGGCACAGCGCGGGATTCGTCGAGTACGTCCATGTAGTTGGGTCTGTAACCCGTTGCGATCCGCTGCCACCACTTCGCGTAGAGTCGAGCCGTGGGTCGTAGACCTTGCGGCCCTGTACCAGCAGCGTCAGTTCCGGCTTGCCGGTTCTATAGGTTTCTTCGTCATACTTGAAGGTCAGCGCAACGTAGGCGATGCCTTTGCCAGCGTGAGCCGCTGTCCACTGATCTGGCTTTGCCGCTGCTAACTTATAATCTACAGTCTGCGTCGAGGTACCAGTGTATCGACGAACCCATGCCTTGTTAGCGTAGGTGCCGGTTGTTACCTTGCCGTCGTCATCTGTTCCGCTGATTGCCGAGATCGTGCCAATGGCCTCGCGGTTGAAGTACACAGTGCCCAGTTGATTGCACTCGTGACCCGCAACAGCGAGGACTTGATGCAGATATTCGTTTGTAGATCCAGAGGTCATCGGCGGAATAACATTGATTCCAGACGCCAAAACCTCTCCGTAGATAATACGACGAGGCTCTACAGTTCCGCTGTATTCAATGTCGGCGGCTTGCTTGCTCACGCTAGGCTTACCAGCAAGAGCCTCTGTTGCCTTATTGATGGCGATAGTTGTGGCAATGGTCACAACTGCTTTGCCAATAGCAGTTTTTGCAAACGTGCTAAATGCCAATTGCAAGCCTTTAACTATTGTGCCGATGTCTGCCACTTATATGCTCCAATAAAAAAGCACGGCGGAGCGATCAACATAACTAATTCCGTCAGTTGTCTTGACCGCAATATCTCGACCTATACAAATTCCGAGAGCATCAATATCGTTATGCTTGATTAAGGCAACGTCACCGCGCATTGGCCGACCTTTTGTTTTATGAGGGCCGATAAATGTATCGACTGCCGCAGCGATGCCGCCAGACTGTGCGATGTACGCTTGTGCGGTAGCCTCGTCATGGTAACGAGACGCAAGACTAGCGGCGTGTTTCGTGTCGCAGATCACATCGACTGCACGCGCCACGAACAGGCAGCAGTCGTTCTCGCCCCACAAAAACCTACTGCTGGCATTGGCCGCAATATGTTCGTGCAGTTTGCTTGCCCAGTCATATCGACGCATCAGACTTTTCGCACCTCGCGCTGCTCAATAGGGCTGGGCTGGCTGAATCCGAAACCGCCATAGGTTGCATCGCGTGCGCCCCACTTGCCTATAAATCCTTGTATCGCATACATGAGATCAAAGAACCGATCACCGCTATATGCGAGTTGCTGATCCTCATCGGTATACCTAGCAATTCGAGGCTCACGGCGTAAACGATGCTCACAAGTTAACTCAATAACTGCGCTGCCACTGTTAATCTTGAAAGCCATTTGGTTCATTCGCCCTTCCCAGATGGTCTCTGGCGTGGCGATGAGTGCGCCTGTGGTCTGACTTACAAAGCCAAGATACATGGTCACATCGCGATTTTGATAGACCTCGGTCATCGTCGGCACAACGAACGTCGAATCAACACCCGACAGCGATAACTTTATGCCGCGTGCCACGATGTCGATGTTCTCGTCGATGATGTCAACGCCAGCAAACTGACCCGCGCCGAGATAGTCGTTACCGCCAAACGATAACGTGCCGGAGCCGTCGTGTACCCGTACCATGCCGGAGGCAAAGTCAAGATCGGCTAGCACGACAACGGTTACGGCTAGTTTGTCGGCCTCTGTCTCGTTAGTGGCAGAGACGAAACGACTCATGTGATGTCCTCAACAAAGGACAGCGTGACATCGGAGATGATACCGGGCCGCGTACCCATAGACGTTGACTCGTCGGCCACGATGAACCGGCCCATTGGCGAGCGGAAGATCACTGGCGCATTGTTGGCCGGAGACGTTCGCAGCGTAGGCTCGAACATAAGAAATCCGTTCCCAGATGAGTCGGAGTTAAGGTCGGCAGTCATGCGCTTGAGTTCGCCATTGACTTCGAACCAGTCACCCGCCTTCGCAAGCCCGTTGGTTGATGTCGGCAGGCCGTCGATGATAAGCGTGCCGCCTGTCTGCGATGCGCCGTTGACCAGCGCACAGCGAGCCGAGGATACCCACGAGAGAAACTGGAAGTCGCCCGCAGCGCGTCCCGAAATGTAGTCGTAGAAGGACAGATGCGTGCTCGTGCCAGATGCGGTGAAACTGTCCACATACATTCCGGCCGACGTGCGCGTTGCACCGTTTAGAACATCTGTCGCACCTTGCGACGTACCAGCCTCCATCGAGGCTCGAGCGTTGCCCTTACCAGCGGCCAAGAGCATCCGTATCGCGTAAGGAGCACTCGCAATAGTAGTAGCGGCAGACTGATAAACATAACGGTCGCCAGTAACGCCAGTGCGAGTGAGGCGCAAACCAAGATGGCTATCAGACGAAAGGACGAGTTCAGCATTGCTGGAACTGAATCCATTTGTATTTGTAACTGCTGCATTGTTGGTCAGTAACTCTGGGCAAGAGAAAGAACCGGAGAGGGTGTAGGCGGGATCGGTAAGCCACACGCGATTGGCACGGCCTCGCAGGATAGCGATCAGCGACATCAGTCGTCGTCGCTTCTGATCCGACACGCTGCGAAAGGTCATCCGCACGCCCCAGCGAGTGCCGGGACGCGACACGGTACGCACTGCGCCAGAGAGCGGCGATGCAAACACTGCCGTGCTGTCGAACAGGCTCCACTCTACATCCGACGCAACGAGGTCGGGAGGCAATACATAGTCTGTCATCGGCCTATCCCATAGCGTCTGTCGAGTTCGTCGAATATGCGCCGGTTATTCTCCGCGAGGATACCCGGCAGCGCATCTTGTAGATCAGCACTCGCACCGCGAGCGTCGATATTGTAAACCGGCGAGACGGTAACTCCGCCCATTTTGTTATTGGGCACGATGTTGCCAGAGGTGCCAGGCACGAACATCTCCGGCCCGCGCTCGCCGACCAGATACGGGGTGCCAGCAGAGACCGAGCCGCCCATTGCGCGTGGAATGAGCGCACCGGCCAAGGCTCCAAGGAATCCGCCCTTACCAACGAACCCGCCGAACAGCGATTGCAAGATGGTGGCTGCTGCGGCCTCTGCAATCATGCGGCGGATCACGTTTAGGAAGCCGGAGAGCATACCCTTCAGTCCGTTCTTGAACGGGTCAAAAAGAAAGTCGGCGAAAGATTGCTGCATCTGTCGTGCCGCTTCTTGAGCAAAAACCGTAAGTTGAGAGACGCTTTCTTCGACATTATCAAAGATGGTCTCCCCTAACTCACCGCCTCGCTCTAACTCTTCGGCAAACTTATCGCGCAGATCAATAAGACCCTGTTCGATATCGTTCTCAATTTCGGTGATGTATTTTCCTGCATCGTCTACGCCGTACAGAGATCGCAATGCATTCGGGATTCCATCGCCCTTTCCACCCTTCACAGCCTTTGGCGCGGCAGTTGATACCGCGGCGGCACTAGTTGCTGCTGCGCCACCAGCGCCAACAGAGCCACGAACCATGTCTGCTACCAGTGCAGCAGATCCGCCAATGCCGCCGCCCATAACGCTAGACAAAAACTTTAAAATCGTGTCCGGGCTTTTTAGAAAACTGGATCGACTGATTGCGGTAATGTTCTCAATTACTCTCGCAGTCACCTCAACAACTTTAGAAAATCCAGTTATCAGAGCAGATGTAAATGTATCAACTGCAGAGACAATGGTCGGATCTTTCAACGCGGCATTGAGCCGGTCAATTGCCTTTCTGCCTTCTTCAGTTCCTTGCGCGGCCTTTGTTATTTTTTCAAATGCGCTGACAAGCAAAGAGCCTGTAAAGAAACCGAAGGCAAGATTCACAGCGCGGGCGGTTACCTTTGCCGTGCGCTCCAAGGTTTTCATTCCCTTGAGCGCGGAGTTGATCGCCGCTTGCGTGCGGTCAACCGCTGTGAGGACTACTTGTGCTTGCGCCATGATTTCTCCTGCTCTTCCGCTTCCAACTTACAGGCCGCGAGAAGATGGTAGAAGTCGCTCTCTGTCATCTCAAAAACTTGCTCGGGGAGGACGTGCAGCCGTAGCGCGAGAGCATAAATCGCTCGGAGATGCCCGTCCTCTATTAGTTTTTTTCTGCGTCCTCAATGCTTGGAACTGGGGTGTTCATGGCCGATACGATCTCCGCGATAACCTCGGGATCGTAGTCGTTCATCAACTCCATGCGCTCGGCTTTGCTGAACAGACGCTTGCCCTCGATATCCCTAGCGCGAACAATCAGCGTGATCGCCATCGCCTCTAGGTCTAGCACGGTTTCGTCGCCTTTCTGCTTTGCCAGCATAAAGATTTCACGACGCTCTGCGAGCGTCATGTCCGGCCAGAAAAACACAGTCGTTTTCCAAGCCGGTACAGGTATCGCAACGAGCGTCTCCGGCTTGCGCCGTTCAGCGAATTGCGATTTCGCCTGTTCTTTCCAGTTCATAAGTCCTCGCTATATCAAGAAGTAACGGCAGACAGAGCACCGTTGCCGATGAAGTTAAAGGTGACTTCCGTGATCGCACCGCGCTGCACGTTGCGCGTGATCTCGGTCACGAGAGCGTTTCCGGTGTAGCGCGTATCGTCGCCAGTTACACCCTCTGGCGCTAGCACGAGCGAGACGTTAGCACCGGGAGCCAGAGCGATCTGCCCAGTGGTATCCGTCTCGTCCCAGAATGCCGTCACAGAGCCGTTCCACGAGGTGATCGCGATCACGTTGTAGGTCTTTGCCGTATCAGAAAGGGTGGTGTCCTCGGCGTATTCCGCCGTCGCGGTGAACGAGAAACCCGTCACCTCGGCGACATTGTTTGTGCCAACCCGAACCAAACCTTCAGAGCCATGATGATTTGCCATGTTTTATCTCCTTACGAAATGATAGTCCCTGCGTCTGTCTCCGCAGTCCGGTAAGACACACGGAACTGCATCCTCGCCGACCCTATTGGCGCATCGCCGCTAAAGTCGAGCGTCACTTGCGTGTCGCTTAACACGCAATCCTTTACCACGCCGCCGAGCGTATTGTCCGCTCCGATGGCGTTCTCGACTGCCTCGCACAATCGGTCGAGGCGGTCGTCTAAATAGTCAGAGTCTCGCGCCACGCATTCGACGACAAGATTTAATTCTCGCTCGAACTTGCGCGGGTATGTCAGCGTGGTCTGCGGGATCGCCTCGGCATTGGTGTAGACCAGTGCCATTGATACCGTGTCCGCAGGGATCGGATAGACCCGCGACTTTGACACCGTATCGGCGACCGCTGCTGTTTGCAGTACCGAGACCACGGCATTGCGTACTTGTGTGCGTGCGTGTGCCATCAGTTGCTCACCTCAAGCAAGATGAAGCCGCCGTTCTCCAGCAGCATATTGGAACCGTCTTGCAGCAGCAGATTGTTGACCGTTGCAATCTCCAACTCGGTCATGTATTCCAAATGCAGCACGGTCATACCCGTGCCGTCTGCGCGAAAGTTCCGAACCGTGTAGTTCCGGCAATCGATAATCACGAAATCGCCGACCACTGGCTTGCACGGCAGCGTTGCCGTAGGGATGGTCAAGATCGGCGTGCTGCTTGCGAATTCGACCTCGGCAACATCAACGCCTTGGTAGTTGTTGTCGAATATGCCAACAATGGGAAACCGCGTCTTGCGGTTTTGGTACACAGCCGATGTGCCCCAGTCCGTCGAGGCTACCATCGACAGTCGATCAAATGCGCTCTCGAAACTCATGGCGCAGACAAGCCCGTTGTGATTTCCAGCACGAGTACAGTCATGCCTGTGCCATCTGCTCGAAAGTTGCGGACGTTGTAGACCTCTTCGTTGTAGTAGACCTTATCGCCTTGCAGTGGCTCAAAGGGCAGCGCAGAGGTTGGCAACGTGATCTGCGGCTGATCGCTGGCAAACTCTGGATCGGCGACATTCACGCCTTGGTAGTCGCTGTCGAATATGCCGCGCATGGTATAGCGCGTGCCTTGGTTCTTGTAGATAAAGGTCACCGCCGCATCCGATACAAATGCCGAGCGGTCGAATGCGCTTTCAACTGGCATACGTCACGCTCCACATTTCGCTGGTTGAAGTCGGCCCGATCAATCGCACCGTCCCGCTGAAGGTCTCGCTGAACAGCCGATGCCACTCTGGGTAAGGTCGCGCCGAAGGATGTAGGTTCACACCGTCCCACCATGTTGGATAGTCGGCTGCGGCAATGATGATCGTCCCACGGCAGACGCGCTCGAGTTCTCGCAGTCCCGGCACGATGTCCGGCTCTAGGATGTGCTCGATTACGTCAATGCAAGTCACTACGTCGAATGACTTGTCGGCAAAGGGTAGGCTAGTGATGGTGGCGTTTTGCACATTGCCGCCACATAGTTCCGGCACAGCCTCCGTGCCTATAACTGGATTAAAGCCCATTAGAGCGGCTTCGCGGATTAACTCACCCCTGCCGCAAGATACGTCCAGAAAAGCCCCCTTATAGCCTCTCAATGCGGCACGAACGGGATGCAGTCTATCGTCGGCCATCGCGTAGTGCGGATAGCGGCTATAGACGTCGCGGTACTTTTCAATCTCCTTTGCGCGGTCGTCCACGTTTCGGCTGCTCTGGCTGGAAGAAAGACGGGCGGCTGTACTCGACCGCCATGCCACGGCCCACAAGCCACTTTCCGAAGGTCGGGTCTACTTCGACCACCCGGCCACGTTCAAGCGTTTGCCCGTTGTAAAGACGGGAGCGGATCATCTCGACTTTCATAATCCTTGAAATACCTGTGTTAGACAACCAGAAGCCACTCGTACTCGTTCGGGTTCTTTCATATAGTCCCGAACCTTAATCCATGCTTGCACGTTGGAGATGCCCTCCTCGACGCGCAGATCGCCCAACTTGCTGTGCCAGTACCGGCGGCTGCTCATGTAGTTGTCGCAGCCGCAGATGTATATCTGGTCGAAGCCCATAAATCCAGCGATCCACGTTGCCGTGCCGCCGGAGAATCCGAAGTCTGGACAGATACCCGACCAAATATCGCACGCATCTTTGTGGTGCGAAATCACTGGCGCGTGACCTTTAATCAAGGGCCAGATGTCTTTGTCTTGGTAAACAATGTAATCGAGAGAGAGCAGGAGAGCGTGCTGATTGACTCCAACTAACACGCCCCCCTGCAATAGCAGTGGCTGCACCGCCTTGATGTCTTCCACCAAGGACGGGCCACCACCGAGGACAGCGCAACGCTGTCCCCGATGGCGACCCTCCAATGCGGCTAGATCGATCACTCTTAGGTCGTGACGATCTCGTTGCACTCGGCGAACGACTCGGGGTGCCGCACGGCGAAGTCGCAATCGTGGAACGCCACGACGCGCACCGTACCGGCATTCGAGCCGCTGTACTGATCGACGAGGATGTCGATACCCGACCACTGGCCGATGAGCAGATCGCTCCACACACCGAACAGCATGGCCGAGAGGCTGGAACCCGAACCCTTCGTGAGGTTCGAGGGAACCTGCTGCGAAACGTAGATCGGGTAGCCGTACAGGTTCGCCATATCCGGGCCGAGGATGAAGTTGCCTTCCACGCCGCTCGTCTGCCGAGAGGTCGTGGAGAGTTTCGCCTTCACCTGTCCGTTCGTGAGGAACGCAGCAGAGCCGGTCAACGCGTTGTCCGTCTCCACTTCCTTCACGAGGTTAACCACCATCGCCCAAGTCGGCGCAGCACCGTTCGTGCCGAGCGTCACCGAGCCAATGCCCGA
>Ga0208306_1000128_pt1 | contig 24496 bp, 17 predicted proteins | sample Colrivmet1449A02_FD_187632 | JGI IMG/M metagenome (GOLD analysis project Ga0208306, IMG submission 187632) | Estuarine microbial communities from the Columbia River estuary - metaG 1449A-02 (SPAdes) (version 2) | ecosystem: Environmental > Aquatic > Marine > Intertidal zone > Estuary | place... | reverse complement strand
TTAAAGAAGTGCGCTGCAGCATTACCAAGTTCATCGGTCTCAGCCAGTCTTTCTAGTGCCACTTTTCAGCTCCTCTATTGCATCTTCGAGTTCTTCTATTCTATCTTCTGTTTCACGGAAGTGTTCCATGATTATCTCAAGAGTGACCTCTAATCTATGTGCCATGCTCTTTAGTTCTTTTTCCATTATACTTCTGTCCATTGTGACCCATCCCAGTAACTTGTATTATATGCGGAAGCTGAAGCAACTTCTGTCGCTGTGCCCATTCCTGTCAATCTTTCAAAGATAACAGTATCGGTAACGTTAGACGTTGCAGTTCCGCGTGTGGTTATCGCTAAAGTTTCGAATACAGTCGTTATATTTGTAGTCGTCCCTATATTAGTAGCCCGCGAAGTGGCGAATGCAGTTGTATAAACTGTATTAGTTGTTAAAGTAGTTGCAGCATTTGTGCCAAATACAGTACTAAACACGGTTGATGTAGTTCTAGTAGTGCTCCGGCTAGTATTGAATACGGTATCAAATACTGTCGTGGTAGTTTTATTAGTGTTACCTACAGTATTAAATACAGTATTTGTACTTTGCAGCGTACCAAAAGTGGTAGTAAATGCAGTACTAGTCCCTAAAGTAGTCTCGATAGAGGTACCAAATACTGTTGTAAATGCTGTAGTAGTACTTAAACTGGTGTTGAATACAGTTGTTGTATTAAATACAGTATTTGTGCTCAAGCTAGTATTAAATACTGTAGTAGTATTAAAAGTAGTTGTTCTTGAGGTGCCTAATATAGTATCAAAAGCTGTTGTAAATGCTGTAGTAGTATTAAATACTGTAGTCGTATTAAATAATGTTGTAGTGCTTCTTGAAGTATTAAATACCGTAGTAGTGCTAAATATCGTAGTAAACGCTGTAGTAGTGCTCAAGCTAGTGTTGAATACTGTAGTGGTACCACGATTAGTAGCGATGCTTGTCTGCGTAGCTGGAGCTGTATCAAATACAGTATTCGTAGTTAAAGTAGTATTTTTAACAGTATTAAAGACAGTGGTAAATGCAGTAGTAGTTGCTCTGCTTGTAGCAGTTGCTCTGCTTGTAGCAGTTGCTCTGCTTGTAAGAGTGCCCAAACTTGTTGCGAATACGGTGCTTGTGCTACCAATAGTAGCGATGCTAGTAGTAAATACAGTAGTAAACGCTGTTGTACTGGTTCTGCTTGTACCAGTTGCTCTAGAAGTAGTGGTTCCTCTACTAGTCTCCGTTGCGAGACCTGTATTAAAAGTAGTGGTAGTACTCAAGGTAGTACCAATGGAAGTAATAAAGGTAGTAGTAAATGCAGTCGCAGTGCTAAAGTTCGTAGCAGTCTCAAAAGTAGTAGTCGTAGCCCTGCTTGTACCTGTGGCAAGTACGGTATTGAATGTGGTAGTAGTGTCGCGGTTAGTACCAATGCTTGTAGTATAGGTAGTAGTAAACGATGTAGTAGTAGCAAAGGCCGTGTTTGTTGAGCGAGAGGTCGCAGTAGCGCGGTTAGTACTAGTAACCAAGCCAGTGTTATACGACGTTGTGGTAGCTCTACTTGTAGCAATAGTAGTATTAAAGAAAGACGTATATGCAGTAGAGGTATTAAAGGCAGTTGTAGTCGATTTACTGGTTGTGAAAGTAGTAGTCGTAGATCTGCTTGTACCCAGACTTGTATCAAAGAACGAGGTATATGCAGTAGTAGTACCAAATGCAGTAGTCGTAGCTTTACTAGTTCCAAATACGCTTGTGGTAACCCTGCTAGTACCAATACTTGTAATATAAGTAGTAGTAAACGATGTAGTAGTACCAAAAGAAGTAGTGGTACCTCTGCTAGTGCCAGTTGCACGACTTGTGCTAGTAACAAGAGCCGTGTTATAAGATGTTGTAGTAGCTCTACTTGTAGCAATAGTAGTATTAAAGAAAGACGTATATGCAGTAGAGGTATCAAAAGTAGTAGCTGTAGCTTTACTAGTACCAAATACGCTTGTAGTGACCCGAGAAGTACCTATAGTAGTGTTGAACGAAGATACATATGCAGTAGTCGTTCCAAATGCGGTGCTAGTAGCTTTACTAGTCCCGAACACACTTGTGGTAACCCTGCTAGTACCAATACTTGTAATATAAGTAGTAGTAAACGCTGTAGTAGTACCAAAAGAAGTGGTAGTGCCTCTGCTAGTACCAGTAGCCCTGCTAGTATTAGTGACAAGCGCTGTGTTATACGACGTTGTAGTAGCTCTACTTGTAGCAATAGTGGTATTAAAGGCAGAAGTAAATGTAGTTGTCGTACCAAAAGTAGTAGTAGTAGCTTTACTTGTACCAAATACACTCGTAGTAACGCGAGAAGTACCTATAGTAGTGTTGAACGAAGATACATATGCAGTAGTAGTACCGAACGCAGTACTAGTAGCTTTACTAGTCCCAAATACGCTTGTAGTAACACGAGACGTACCAATACTTGTAACATAAGTAGTAGTAAACGATGTAGTCGTAGCTCTGCTCGTACCAGTAGCTCTAGCTGTATTGAAAGACGAGGTAAAGGAAGTTAAAGTAGCGTGACTAGTAACAAAAGTAGTAGTAGTATTAAACGAAGTTAAAGTAGCGTGACTAGTACCAAAAGTAGTAGTAGTATCAAACGAAGTTAAAGTAGCGTGACTAGTAACAAAAGTAGTAGTAGTATTAAACGAAGTTAAAGTAGCGTGACTAGTACCAAAAGTAGTAGTAGTAGCAAACGAAGTTAAAGTAACGTGACTAGTACCAGTAGCACGGCTAGTACCAGTAACAAGGCTAGTAGCAGTAGCACGGCTCGTACCACGAGCAGTACCGCGAGAAGTATTAAAGCTTCCATTCTGCACTCTTCTTAGAGAGTAGTAGTAGTAGCCGCCCCCTTTTATACTCTGAGTATATTGAAGAGTTCCGATCTCATATGTGTAGCCTCCCAGAGATACTGGGCTACTATAACCACTGTTAGTGGTACTTACTTGAGTACCACCCCAGTATATAAGGGAGCCGAAACCAACTGCCGGCTCTCGCCAGTATGTACCACTAAAATCATAAGTAAAGGCCGAATATGCATACGCAGTTAAGAATGTGGTAACAAAAATTGTATTATAAGCAGTAGTTGTATTAAACGTAGTAGTTGTATTAAACGTAGTAGTAGTATTATAAGATGTAGTAGTATTACGGCTCGTACCAGTAGCTCTAGCTGTATTATAAGATGTAGTAGTATTACGGCTCGTACCAGTAGCTCTAGCTGTATTATAAGATGTAGTAGTATTACGGCTCGTACCAATAGACGTAACAAACGTAGTAGTTGTGTTAAACGAAGTAGTCGTAGCTCTCGAAGTACCAAGTGCAGTATTAAACGAAGATACAAAAGATGTAGTAGTACCTATACTAGTATTAAACGAAGTAGTAGTATTACGACTAGTAGTAGTGACTAGTGACGTACCAATGCTAGTTCCGAAAGTACTGACAAAAGATGTAGTAGTACCTATACTAGTATTATAAGATGTAGTAGTAGCACGACTAGTATTAGTAGTTCTGGCAGTTATTATAGAAGTTCCAAAAGTACTAACAAAAGATGTAGTAGTAGCGTGACTAGTACCAAAAGTAGTAGTAGTACCGAATACTGTGCTAGTATTAAAAGATGTAGTAGTAGCTAATGAAGTGCCAGTTACACGAGAGGTGCCAAGTGCAGTATTAAACGAAGATACAAAAGCTGTAGTAGTACCTATACTAGTATTATAAGATGTAGTAGTAGCACGACTAGTAGTAGTGACTAGTGACGTATCAATACTAGTTCCAAAAGTACTAACAAAAGCAGTAGTAGTCCCTATGCTAGTATTATAAGATGTAGTAGTAGCACGACTAGTGGCAGTGGCTTTAGTAGTTCCTATAGACGTGCCGAAAGTACTAATAAATGCGGTAGTAGTAGCGTTACTAGTTACAAAAGTAGTCGTAGTACCAAAGACTGTGCTAGTATTAAAAGATGTAGTAGTAGCTAGTGAAGTACCTGTAACTCTTGAAGTACCAAGTGCAGTATTAAACGAAGATACAAAAGCTGTAGTAGTCCCTATGCTAGTATTATAAGATGTAGTAGTGGCACGACTAGTAGTAGTGACTAGTGACGTATCAATACTTGTACCGAATACAGTAGTAAATGAGGTAGTAGTAGCTAGGCCAGTATTAAAAGATGTAGTAGTGGCACGCGAGGTTCCCGTAGCTTTAGCGGTTCCTATAGACGTACCAAAAGTACTAATAAATGCGGTAGTAGTAGCGTTACTAGTTACAAAAGTAGTAGTAGTACCAAAGACTGTGCTAGTATTAAAAGCCGTAGTAGTAGCGCGAGACGTACCTGTCGCACGGGCAGTACCTAAACTTGTATCAAAGAGCGAGGTATAAGCAGTATTGGTAGCTCTATTTGTTGCAAAAGTAGTAGTAGTATTAAAAGCGGTAGTAGTGCTAAGAGTAGTATTCGTATTGAATATAGTAGTAGTCGCTCTCGAAGTGCCTACGCTTGTGTTATAGAAAGTATCGAAAGCAGTAATAGTAGCACGAGTGGTATTGAAAGTAGTAGTCGTGGCAAAACCTGTACTGGTGGTAAACGCAGTAGTAGTAGTAAACGATGTAGTAGTCGCTCTCGAAGTGCCTATGCTTGTGTTAAAGAATGATACATATGCTGTATTAGTTGCTTGAGCAGTATTATATACAGTATTAGTACTAAACGTAGTCGTAGTATTAAAAGCAGTGCTAGTATTAAAAGTAGTAGTAGTCCCACGAGACGTTCCTAAACTTGTATTAAATACAGTTGCAAATGTAGTGGTTGTATCAAAATTAGTGCTGAATACCGTAATTGTGTTAAATGTAGACACATAAGCAGTATTCGTAGCTAAAGACGTATTGTATACAGTATTAGTAGCACGGGCAGTGCCACGAGACGTAGAAGTAGCAATACTTGTATTGTATACAGTGCTTGTCGCAAGAGAAGTCTCTGTAGCTCTATTAGTAGACGTAGCTCTGTTTGTAAGTAAGCTAGTCTGGAAAGTTGTTATAAAAGCAGTACTACGCGAGGTAGAAGTAGCAATACTTGTATTAAATACAGTATTAGTAGACCGAGACGTGCTAGTAGCACGAGTGGTGTTAAATACCGTATTAGTAGCTCTTGACGTACCTAAAGTGGTATCAAAAGCTGTAATATATGCAGTTATTGTAGTTCGGCTAGTGATAGCGGAAGTCAGTATAACTGTGTTTGTGCCTATTAAGGTCTCAAATGTAGTAGTGAAAGCAGTATTAGTACCCAGCGAGGTAGCTAAGTTAGTATTGAATACAGTATTAAATACAGTGGCAGTACCTCTAGTAGTAGAGCCTACAGTATCAAATATAGTATCAAAAGTAGTAATAGTACTTTTATTAGTAGTATTAAACGTATCGAACGTAGTAGTATATACAGTATTTGTACTTACAAAAATAGAAGTCGAAGTATCATATACGGTCTGAAACGTAGTAGTAGTGTTATATATTGTATTTGTTGCACGACTTGTCTGGTATATAGCTGCCCAAGCAGTGCTAAAAGTATTTGCACCTTTAGCGAGGACATAGTTAACTGCACGGAGTGTGCCCGCGTTACCTTTTACTACAATTTGAGAAGGCTCTACTAACCCGCTACCTGTCCAGACTTTAATTGTCATATTATACTATATACCAAACGTAGCCCGCAGGTTTTCCAGTACCATCCGTAGGGACAGTCGAAGTAACTTCCCACATATCGTTGATGAAGTCCTGTAAGCTATCAGGAGGGTTAGCAATGCTAGAATAGTCTATTGTTAAGCCCTCTACATAAGATTTAGTTACTACCGCTTGTACGCGACCAGTAGTAAAATATAGATTAGAACCCTCTGAGAGATCAGAAGTAGATAAGGGATTCAGCTGAACAATTGACTCGGTGCCATTATTTTTCTTGATGTAAACCTTGCCATCATAAGTATTGATGGCAAGTTCACCGAGTTGGAGTTGTGCAGTAGTAGGTGAAACGCCCTGCACAGCAGAGCGTCGTAATTGGATGGTTTGCGCCATTTGGCTCTCCTATGCTTTGCGTATATACGCAGGAGTTTTAAATTATTAGAATGTTCCGCCGTCTACATTAGATAGAGTTACAGCTCCTGAAGTTACGGTAAAGTAGTTTGTATCAAACGATGCAATACCTTTCACAGCTGTAGTTGCAGTAGCAACACTGTACGTAATAGTGCCGGAAGCTTCGGCTACTGAGAGATTAGTGCCAGCAAAAGTTACGCTATTGCCAGAAGTAACAGCAGTCGAGCTAACTCCATCAGTTACAGAGAAGCTAGTGTAGTTATCGTATTCGGTAGGTACAGGAATATTATAGTGAGAGCCATTACTGCCCTTGAACTGCCAGCGATCGTCTCCTTCGTCCCATACTAATTCTACATTAGGCTGTAGACCGCGCTGTATTTCAATACCGCCATTCTGTGAAGGGGTACCCGCTTCATCAGAGTTAAGAGTAATTACAGAGTCTCCGATATTTACAGTATTTGAATTAACAGTAGTGGTTGTACCATTTACAGTTAAATCGCCTTGTACTATAACATTACCTGAAGTAGTAAGAGTACCGGCTTGAATATCATCAGTCGTTAATTGGCCATTTACTACAACATCGTTAAAGGTGACATTAGAGGTTGTTTCAACCGCTTGACCAATAGAAAAAGTCACTTTATTTGCTGCAGAATCTACAGCAGTACCTACACCCGTGCCGCCTTCGAAAAGCAGAGTGTCATTAGCTAGTGAAATAGTATCACTGCCAGAGTCACCTGCGATGCCGAGAGAGGTGGTGATTGATGCTTCGCCAGCAACAGTTACACGACCTTTAGAGTCAATAGACAGAGTAGGGATTGCAGTACTAGAACCATAGTTACCTGCAGTAACGCCAGAAGCTGCTAGAACAAGCGAAAGACCAACATCGGCAGAGCCATCAAAACTAACAGTAGCTGCAGTTGCATCACCAGAAGCACTGAAATTACGAGCAGTTTCTAATACAGTGGCAGTACCTGCATTACCAGAAGCATTACCAGTTAAATTTGCAGTAATAGTACCAGCACTAAAGTTTCCAGAACCATCTCGTAAAACAAGTGTAGAAGCAGTGTTTGCATCTGTAGCAGAATCTACTATGTCAGTATAGTACTTACCGCCGATAACATCAATATCACCACTTGTGCCACCAGGGCGACCAATAAACAGTTTTTGGGCTTGTCCGACAACTGCAGAATATGCCAATTCTCCATTGGCAAGAGAAGTAGGTGCAGTTGTTGCTGTACTGCGTTTAATTTTAATAATTTGAGACATTTAATGTCGCTCCATGTAGGCTTAAAAAGCCCCTGCGTCTAGCGTATCCGAATCCGTTGATGCGTTTCCTATCATTATAGGAACCCACTCAAAAGTTCCTGGACTTGTTTCGCGGTAGACTGAAAGTGTTTCTGTTACGTGGTTAAACCAAGTGTCTCCTTCTTCTATGTTAGAGCCAGTGGGAGTGGTTGATGATCTAAAATCCTGGGCGGCTAACTGCGCCAGGGCTTCCTGTAAATTCGAAGCTGTAATAGACCCTGTAGGTGTAACAACAATACCAGCGGCACCTACATTGGGTACAGAGGCAGATGCTACTACCGAAGTATTGCTCGGAGTAATTTGAATAGTAATTGCCATCTTATCGTGTCACTTCCTGAGTAATAGTAGCTTGACCTTCTAGAAGTCTAGTTACTATAGTATCACCTGCTGTAAAAAGCTCCAAATCATAATAATAGATACCAGCAGCTAATGAGGCTGTAATGGTATTATTAAGTTGCATGGATACGACACCGCCAGAAGGGTTAGTTACTATACAAGTAAAGTCTGCTGCTTTTTCGACAGAGGTCTTCTTTAATCGAAGCTGTGCACGAGCAGAGTACCCGGTAAGATCTTTAACGCTTCCGTCCTCAGTAAGGGCCAACTGAACCGCAAAGTCCGAGCCTTGATCTATTACTAGGTTGTATACAGCTGCAGTCATTTTTATTTCTCCATTGTGAAATTATAACCTCTGAGACATTTTATGTCAAGATATATTTTTTAGTTGGTGCTTATATCAGATTGCCTATGCGTACCCTCAATGTCCCTGTAGAGTCTTTGATATCGATTCGATTATTCGCTCCATCAAAAAACATACTACTAGCCGTTGAGGTATTACTTGATATTTGCAATTGAGTAGCTGTGATACTATTTGTAGTAATCTTACCCCCATTAACAGTTGTAGTATTTGCATTGATTACAGCTGCAGGACTATAAGTAGAAGTCTCATTAACAAGCTCGTTTCCACTAAATGTAACGAGACCACTGAATCCAATACCCTGTCTTACTGTACCAAAAGTACGTGTTTGAGCTCCGCCAAAAGTAGATTCTGCAACAGTGTATGGAGCGTACCAATACTTATTCGCATTTCCTGCCGCAAAGGTAGGAGCGGGCTCATCCCAGTTAGTAGTAAGGCCACTGAATGCACCAGTACTGAAGCTGTAAGATGTAGCTGTAGGAGCACTTGGAGCAGTTGCTGACGAAAGTTGATAGTATACGTACCCCGTTGCGGTTCTTGGGCCTGTAGCACCTGTAGCACCTGTAGCACCTGGAGCACCTGGAGCACCTGGAGCACCATCAACGCCATCAACGCCATCAACGCCATCAACGCCCTCTACCGATTTAGACAGAGACTGTACTTTAACTAAAGATATAGCAGTTCCGTCCAATCGCTTACCTGTAATAGTATAAGTAACGGATGCAATCGTTGCTGTCATTGCACTATGATTACCTACGGTTAAGTAACTGCCACTATCAGTTAAAGTACCTGGTGTAATACTGCTACCAGTTGCTGTGACTTTCCATTGACCATTCGCGGTAGTACCAGGAACATAAGGTAATTCTGTAATCCCCTCATACAATCGAATAGTAGTACCAGAACCTGTATATGTAACTACACCAGTATTTGTAGTAGGTAGTGCATGTGCTTCATTGCTAACAATTATACTAAGGGCATTAACACCATCAGTACCATCAGTACCGTTAGTACCGTTAGTACCGTTAGTACCGTTAGTACCGTTAGTACCATCAGTACCATCAGTACCATTAAGTACATCTTTTAAACCTAAAAATGCAATAGTATCTTTAGCTACTACGGTACCCGTTGAAGCCCCTTCTCTTATATCAACCTCTAAAGTATCTGGCATATTACTAAAATTTGCCTGAGGCGTGTAAGTATAGGTATTGCTTGTTGTATTTTGTACAGAAGTACCATTCTTTAAAAATTGATAATATACTGTTCCAGATGTATTCAAAGCATTAGCAGTAACGACAGTATTAGCAGGGCTCGGAGTAGTGCCTGAGGTATTATAGGCAAAGGCAAGAGTTGCAGTATCTAACGAGACCGCTCTTGCATTAATACCAGATGCACCTGGGGCCCCGTCTATGCCATCATCTCCTACGAACTTAACATAGGTTAAGCCAGTAGGTACTATAGTGGGGGATATGCCTACCCATTCATAGAAGTTAATAAACTCTTGGCCACTATAAGTAAATGTAGCGTTAGTGCCTGTAGTACTGTCTGCATAAATAGGTATTACCCCTTCTGCATCACCGTCTGTTCCTATATACTTAACAAAGGTTAGTCCGGATACGGGTAGAGTAGGTTTAGTGTTAGTGTATTCATAATAGTTTACATACGCTAAGCTGCCTTGAGTATATGTTTGTCCTGTGCCTGTAGCATCAGAAGCAAAAATAGGTACAACACCTTTAGTATCTCCAGGGTCTCCAGGGTCTCCGTCTGTAATTGTAAAACTAGTACCATCACTAAAGTTAATCGTAGTTTGACCAGGTACACTAGTATCTACAGTTGAAGTAAGAGCGTCTGCATCGGTTCCTACATATTTAACATACGTTAAACCTGCAGGGACGGAGGTCGGAGCAGTTCCAGACCATTCGTAAAAATTAATAAACTCTTGCGAAATATAGGTAAAAGTAGCATTAGTACCTGCAGCGTCATCTGCAAATATAGGTTTTACACCTTCCGAAGTCCCATCCGCTCCTATAAATTTGACAAAAGTTACACCAGATACGGGCAGAGTAGGTTTAGTTTCTATGTATTCATAATAATTCACATATTCATAGGAGCCTGGATCATAACTCTGGTTAGTACCACTTGCATCGTCCGCATAAATAGGAACTACGCTCAAGCCCGCAGGGCCTGTAAGTGTTGTATCTACCGCAGTAAATGAGTTAACAATAGATGTACTGCCAGACTTAGTAATTTCGGCTACTGCTACATCATTTAACAAGTCAATGGTCAATCCTTGCTTTTTATGTGCAGATGCTGTAATAGTTGCATTAAAAGATCTATCTAGTATCAGTTGTGTATCACTAACTACTTTTGTGATAATAGCTGCTTGTGTACTATTAAAACGTATAATGTCTCCGAAAGTGTATTCCGAGGAGAATAAAGTTCCACTACCTGTAACAGTAGACGAGGAGGAAGCTACTGTTACAGTACCTGTTTTAGTTACAAAAGTATTCTCAGGAGTTCCATTTGCTATAATGGCATCATACCAGTAATTTACTTTATGGTCTGCAGCTGTATTATATTTAATTACTTTAAGCTCAGACTCATTTCTATCAAACAAGATATAGTAACTACCATCCGCCAGAGCAGATGATATTGTATTTACTCCAGTTACTGAACCACTAAAAGTATCAAAGGGATTTACAGAAGGGAATAAAAGTATTGGATCATTTTCAAAATTTAACACATAAGATTCTGACAACTTTAAAGCGGAGTTAGCTGTACCGCCCACGCCCAAGCCGGCAGAAAGTCTAGGTACTTTCAGCTCAAAGAAATTCTCTGTGTCAAATTCAACAGTAGTGTATTTAGATCTATTATCAATAGTATTTACGGTTCTTACAGACACAAAGTAGGTACCAGTAGGTACTGAGTCAAATACAAAGCTATTAGTAGTACCAGTCACTGCTAATAGCTCTTCGTGTCCTGGTACATTATGTATTAGCTCGAAACCAGATACATAGTCATAAAGGTCTCCAGAAGAAGTTACAGGCATATCCCAGCTTACTTTAAATTCATCCCCTGCCTTATTATAATCGGGAGCAGTCTGAATATATACATTAGCAGGAGCTGGAATATAATCGTCTGCTTTTAGTATTGGAAAATTGGTGTCTGCAGGTATTAAAGTAAAGTCGCCCTCTACATCAGAGAATTTCTCATTATAGTGCTCTACTGCTACTATAGAAAATTCATTAGCGTCTTCCTCGGTAATGGCAAGTATTTTATAGTCTTTAGCGGAGGCTGAGTTAGTACCTTCTGCGGTTACCTCTTTTAAAGCCCATACGCTGGTGCGTTTAGGAACTACGCTTAAGGGAGTACTAAGCTCTAAAGTACTAGTAGTGCCGGTACTAGTTACTACACGGGTCTCAACTATAGTTTCGTGTTCTTCTTCTTCCCCTTCATTGGATACCGCAGGTCCGTCGACGAGTACGCTTAAATAATAGGTACTACCTACATTTAAAGATACTTCTCTATCTAAAGGTATAGTATTAGTATCAAGAGTGCCAGAGTTAGAGATTCTTCCGCTATAGGCTAGACCTGCTTGATCTTGGTCCTGAATTTTAACAATATCACCAGGGGCAAGAAAAGAAGCATTAATACTAGTAGCAAACGAGACTAACTTAGTTTGATTAATAGCCGTCCAAAGTTTCCATCTACCGTATCTAAGAGCCTGACCTTCGGAGGTGCATCCAAATGCAGAGGCATCTTCTGATATAATTTTTCCAGTATCTACTATATTTTCCCTGTCCTCTACTATTAAAGGCTCTAAAACGTAGTTATTATCAGGATTATTCCAACTTACAATAACTTGGTTAGCTCTAGTTTTACTGCCCGTGCTTTCGTAGTTGAAACCCCCTTCTTTAATATTACTAGAAGAGAAAGTATATATTGCATCTTTAGGCTCGTCAATTACAGACAATATCTGCCCGTCTACCCAATAAAGCATAGTTAAGAAGCTACTGGACATATCCTTGAGCACTTTATAAGCGTCGGCGGCTTTTGTCAAGTATATATTAGAAGTGAAACGAGGCTCTTGTCCGCCCTTTCCATCTGGTACAAGCGCATCGCAGTATTTTGCAATTCGATAAAGAGCAAATTTATCTATCTCAGAAGAGGAAATCCAATCTCCTAGTCCGTATCTATTGTTGACAAGAATATCGTAAAATATCCACGCTGGGTTATTTGTATATACTTTGGACGGCTTGAAAGAGCCATCCCATAAACCTGTATAGGTGGCCTCATTACTATTTAACTGCTCTCTCGTCGTGTAATTAGAGGGTACTAATACTTTTAAACCTCTTGCATGGTAAGTACGTTTAGGAGTAGAGCTAAACTCTTTTGAGGAAAACGTGACATTTGCATAAGCAGAGTGCGGGTAATTTAAATTCTCTTTAATAATAGAAGTAACCAACCCTAATTTACATATAGCACTAATTTTTTTCTTACTATTAGTACTACTAGTTCCGGTAGAGTCAATTAACCTACCATCTTGTCTAGTTAGACGAGTTACAATAATTTCAAAATTAGAGAAAGGTTTTAGCGGTTCTAAGTTAATGCGCTCTTCAAAAGTAACTGGAGTGCTACTTTCAGTTGTATGAATGCGTCTTTCCACAAGAGTTACAATGCTTACATCTGTTATACTTCTATATATTTTTGCCTCTATTTTATATATTGCACCAGCAGCTGATTTATTTCCGCTCTCTTCATTTACGCCTATCATACTATTATAGGCGAATAATAATCGTACTTCGTCGACTTCTTTAATTTTAGCTGGACTAAGATTGAAATCTGTAGACGCAGTTAAAGTAACTGGCTGAAGAGCCGGATTAGAGGGATTTTCAGACAAAGAATCTGAAAAAGTCAAATCATAATTAACGCCATTACTAGCAGTCGTTGCACTTATGCCCCCGAAATTAAGCATAGGTAGTTGATTAGGTGTACCAGTTCTAAATTGAGAAGTTAAACCTTGAAATTTAGAGTTTGGTACCGTCTCTGCAGTATAACCTTCATAAGATGTAGGACTACTTATATCAAAAGAATAAGTACCGCTAGGATATATACTTTCTGTTGCAAGGCTACCTGTGGTAGTAGAGCCAGTAACTTGGATGGAGTTTATCTTAACATGTCCATCTATGTTAATACTGATTATCTCACCTGCTGCTGCTTCTAGAAATGTAGATAACTCTGTGCCGCTAATGGAAGCGGCTGTAAAGTCTGCCTGTGTTGTACTAATTATATCTATCGTGCCGATAATATATTCACCAGTACTATTTACTACTAATCTTGCGGAGTCCTTAATTCTCGAAAACATTTCAGGCACAAAAAAAGCCGCCGCAGTAGTTACAGAGACTTTTGGCACAACTAAGTCAAAGCGGGAGGCCCCAACAGAGCCTAGAGTAACTGTAGAGCTATATACGTTCCTAAGCGTTATCCATCTAAAATGACCAGCAGGAATAAGACTATCATCTAAAGCCTTATTTATGGATACAGTTGTTGCGCTATTATTTACCGTAACACTAGCACCTGCAATAACAGCACCCTTATTAAAAGAGGAAGAATTACTTAACTCTACAGATCTTTCGTTATTTAAATATATAGAGGCTTCGTTATTAACCAGACCCTCAATTTCACCTTCTGAAATAAGATCTGTAATAGATACGGTCTGCTCTCTTTGCGCACCACTGCTACTAGCTAGAGAATTTTCAGTAGCTATTCTTTGATCCCTGGCACTTATTGATTTACTTGACATTTTGATTCCTTATTAATGAACTATTATAGTTCCGACTAGGCGAAGTTAAAATTAATACTTCCGCCCCAAAAAGGGATAAGATTAAACCTTCCGCCTGTAGCTGTGCTAAAAGAGTTGGCCCCATTTAAAATACCGAAACCTATAGGTCTACCAGGTACTCTGAGTTCTCCATATAGTATAGGCACGGGATCTCCTTCAATTATATTCTGTTCAGAGCCATTAAACATGTACGATTGAGGAGACTGCTCATCAACTGACGGGTCGGGTGCTAACAATTGTTGCAAACCTGCCATGGCAAGACTCATGCCAAGAGAGAAACCTACCATACCGGCTACTGCCCCTACTGTCATCGAACCTCCAGCCATCACCTCTGCTATTGCTGTAAAACCTCCACTAAAGTAGACTATTGCTATAATGGCAATAGCTGCTAATATTTTCCCTAGACCACTTTTGGAACCTGCTGGAGCTACTTGTATTGTTATATCTCCCTCATTTAAAGGCAGTATAAAATCTTCTTCTGTTTCTATACTTTTATCCTCAATATCTATTAAGAACCCCACACCTTTATCATGAGAGTCTACTAAATACTGTTTAAATCCAGGAAAATTAGCATCTATTAGTTTTAATGCTTCTTTTACTGAAGATACGTCAGCAGAAAGCTCTTTACCAAACTTATCCCCAAGCTCTCCCTCTAAATAAATTTTACGCTTCATATCTATAAATACCTATTAAATACTTTATCCAAAAAGGGTAAAGATTTTCTCTACACGATAACCGCTGTGTAGCATGATGGAAAAATATATCATTGCCAAGAAATACCCCACAATGATTACCTACCTCTGAGTCTACAGAAAAGATCAATAAATCATTCTTCTCAGGAGTATCTACTTTATGAAAATTCCATGTTTTAATGTAGTCTTCTGTAAAGTAGTCTAAATTTTTTAACCACCAATCATCCTCAAAAGGCTCTCTGGTGGGTATGTCTAACTTAACTTCTGTTATGTAGTAGTCTCTAGCAGCTTCAAAACAGTCTCTAACACCGAACTTATACTCTCTACCTATTAATGGCTGGTAATTCTTTTGGGGCTGCAATATATGTAAGTCCATTTCAGGGTAACTAAATATATAATAAGGTATTCCTAAAGCATTACAATTATTTATATCAGATTCTGATGGTTCACATGAGGCATCAGGATGGCTATGTACTATTGCGATAATGTCTTGAGTTCTTTTTATTTTTAAGTACTCTGTTGAGTCTAGCACAAAGTCTTCCTCTCCTTCTGCTATATTAGTACAAGGTATCCATCTCATTTTACCCTTACAAACAGTTAAAACACCGCAACCTTCTCGTGGGTATACAGATTCAAAGTGCTGTTCTATTTCTTGAAAATTATTGTTAGAATTTAACACTGCCTGGGAACGCTCCAAAAGGTAAAACTTTACTAGTATCATTAGCCACCGCTGGAGTACCTTCGGCGGTGGGGGTGAATTGAAACCTGACCTTACAGCTGTTTAAGGTTTTTCCACAATAATCAACTCGTTTCCAATATACAGTACTAGGAACAGGTTCTATACTTGACGTAGCTACTAAACACTTCCATATATGATCATCATGCCTTACATATTGACCAATGGAATAAGAAGGCCCGCTCGACCAGTTTGACCAGAAAAATATTTCCTTCCAAAAGATCGAAGTACTTGAAGGTACTACTGAGTTATCTGCAGCTTCCGATCTCCAGTATCTTCCACTATAGACGACAATATCATCTATAGCATGAGGAGCAGAATATGTAATAGGCGTGACACTGCCAGATTGTACTAAAGGTCTATCATCTATATCAAAATATGCAGAATAGTCGGTGCCGTCGTAGTTTATTACACTAGTTTTTCTCCACCTACAACCACCTTTCACAGGGGTTCTATCCATTCCTTGATATACCCAGCTACAGTATTTTCCTACTACGATACGGCTGGGTATTCTAACACCAGAAACATCAAAAGGTGCTGCTAGTTCAAAGGTAACTGATAGGGCATTTTCTGCAGCGATTCTATCCAGTATATATATTTTTTTCGGAAACTCGAAAGAAGCATTTAGTAAATATTTTTCTAAGGTCTGTCTACGAGTAATTCTCTTACCTATTAAATCTTCAAAAGAAAAATTCTCTCCCTCTAGAGCGGACTTAAATATATTGGTTACGTTAGCAATAGTTACGGCAGGTCTATTTGAAGCGCCGTCTGAAGTTGTCTCTATCCCTGTTAGTTCTAAAGGGAGAGGCACATATGTATTGCCATCAAACTCAATAGAAGATAAATTCTCATCTACTCCTGGATGAAAGTATAAAGTCGTCTCCGCAGATAACTCTAACTCGAATAACTCAACTAGACCAGAGTCTACCTCTAGACTCTGTAAGTCTGTTGTAATTATATCGTTATTGCTCATGGTTCGTATACCTGTCTAAAGGATGCTGTACATCCATAAAATTTATCATTTGAATAAGTTAAAGTGTACTCTTCACATACTACTTTAATAGTTGTCTCTGATCCCACCCCATTACTGTCTGGGTAAGTAAAGTCAAAAGATACAACGCCACCTTTTACATCCAAGAATGCTATAATATCGTCAATTTCTGCCTTCTCTCTATTATTAATAGATATAGCAAATGTTTTTACAATATTATTTATTCCATCTTTTATACGCTGCTCATATCCGTCACCAAAAGACATCTTTCGTAGTCTTGGCATGGTTTGCTGTTGTAAGTTTTTATCTGGAATAATTTGTCCATATACTCCACCTATATTAAATCCAATAGCCATTATGCAGCTCCATATGGGTTCAGAATACCGCCAGAGCGTTTCTGATTCTGTAGTTCTTCTTGAACAGCTTTAGCTACTGCGCTACCAAGCTTTCCAGCATCCATACTGGTCTGTGATTTGGTATTGCTCGTGCTGTTACCTTTGTCATCTATACTGACATTTACAACTACGTTATTATTTTGATTAGTGCCAGACATCTCTACTGGTATTGATTTTCCGTTAGGAAGAGGTACGACTGCTTCAGTGCCGTGTAGCTCTACAGGATAACCACCTTGTGCTCCTCTAGCGATACCTCCGGTTGCATAGCCTGGTAGTTTGCCTCCTATATCGAATACTCCGCCGTATCTAGCGGTACCGCTGAAGTCATTCATTGCTGCAAAGTCAGTCATACCTGCATCACTAGCGGTGAACGAAGGTCCAAAGGCTTGCATCAAGACTCGCATAATCATCATCTGTATTACCATTCTGGTAATATCAGCTAATATAGCTATTGCCATATCACCAAAAGCTTGTTTAGCGGACTTAGTGCCATCGATAATAGAAGTAAAAGCACTAGTAATATTGCTGGTAAGGGAGTTGAATAGGTCCTGTTTCATTTGCATAGACTGCTGCAACATGGTCTGCGCTTCGATTTCAGCATATAAACTTTCTTCCTGGACTCTACTAAGCTCTATACCCCTACTTCTTAAGTCTACTATTTGCTTATTAAACTCAGTTACTGCTGGGTTTAAAGACATACCCTCATAAGTGGCTCTTAAAAGCTCTGTTTCTGCTTTAGAATTCAACAAAACAGACTCTGCTCTTCTATCGAATAAAGTAATTTCATCATCAATAGAAGCCATTCTATCTGCTGCAGCGTTTTTTTGCTGAGTTGCTTGAGTCATTGCGGCTAAGTCTATCTTGCCGGCTTCGTATCGAGTTTTTTGTGTATTATAAGTATTTTGAGTACTAGTAACATCAGCAGCAGCTTCACGTCTTTTCTTATATAATATACTACGCTCAGCCTCGGCAGCTTCCTTCCCCCTTGCGAAACCAAACGACCCCGTGCCTCCAGCTTTTATAAAAGCTAACTTTCGTTCTGCTTCTGTTATAGCACTTGAAAGAGCTAGTCTCTTTTCCATTGCTTTGTTTAATTCATGCTGTAAATCTAAAGTACCTATTGCTATCTTATTTTGAGCTTCTGCTACTTTTCTATTTGCGTCTGCTATATCAAACCTGTCTTGTTGTAGACCGATTTCTCGGACTAGGTTTTCGAGCGTACTTACTTCGTCGTCAGTCAGACCTCTAGATACATCGGCTTGTTTCTCTAGCAGTACTCCTTGTTTTGTTTGAAGCAGTAGTAAGGCCACTTTTTCGTCATTAGCACTCTTAGCTAAAATTAGTCCTTCTGCCTCTAAATTATTTCTTTTATCAGCATATGTTATACCCTTCGTTCTCTTATCCGCAGCAAGTTTTTCTGCGTTCGTCTGGTCATTAATTAATTGATTTATTTCTACCTGTTTCTCTTTCAGGGCGCTGTAAAATTTATTTAAGACATATAAATTATTATTACTCGCTTTTTGGCTAGCTTCAGCCTCTTTTAGTGCTCGGTTAACAGAATCAAGAGTGGTAAAATCTTTATTCAGATAAGCTTCATTTTGCTTGACTTTTAAAGCCTCTACTTCAGCACCATAATCTTGAGTGGCCTTTTCAACCAACTTTATTTCCGTAGTAAGAGCAGATAAAAGATCTGTACCGAAAGGTTTTGAAAAGCTGCCCACTAATTTTACAAAAGCTGCACTAGTTGCGTCATTTGCGGCAGTGAGCTGCTCAAGACCAAACTTTGCCGCTTGTAATCTATTACTAAGATTAAGAACGTACTCAGCTTGTTTATCTGTGATTTTACCATCCGATTTAAGAGTATCAAACAAGAGTTGAAAACCTGAATCTAGTTCTACTGCTGCTTCTGCTGTTTTTAGAAGGTTAGACTTTGCGTCTTCAAAGTTTTCAGCCCTTTTGTCTAGTGAATTAATATCTTTAACAAACTGTTCAACGTCTAAACTCGCTGCAGCATTACCGCGAGCCACTATTCGTTCTTTAGTAGTTAATTTGACGTATTCGTTCATTACACCGTTAGTACGACCAATCTCCTCTGATAGAGTCTTATATTTGTCAATAAGCGCATCAGTATCTTTGTTTAGTGTTTGTGTGGCTTCAGATACAGGGAAAATTTTGCCTTTTATGAGCTTAAAAACATCATAAGCAATTGCAATCATAGAAAGGTAGAAGAAAGCTTTACTTAGTATAGTACCTAGAGTAGCTGCAGCTGAAGCAATAGTAGCAAAAGCTATTTTAATAGTTGCTGCACCCGCTCGTATTGATAAAACAAAACTTTTCCAGCTCAGTTTCATACCAGTCGCAGACAGTTTAAATTGTACTTCACCCTTCTTAATAATAGCAGCTCGGGCATCATAGCTAGCTCGTAAATCCGCTACTTGGGCAGCATTCATATGCTTAAATATGCCGGTTCTTTTCTTAGCACTATCTTTTAGTTGATTCTCTGCATTGGTTAATGCTTTATTCGCAGCATTTTGAGCAGCTTTCGAGTCTGTAGAGCCGCTTAAGAAATCTACTGCGCCTGTGCCTGCCTTACTACCTTTCATACCTCCAAGACTTTCTGTACTCGTTTTACTTATGCCAGTGTTTTGAGCTTTCTGCAATGCAACATAGGACGCTTTAGTTTTGTCTATCTCTGCGCGTAATTTTTTTTGATCATTCATAGCATAAGCGCCGGCTTCCACACTTGAAGCTTTCCAAGCTGACATACTTGGAAGAATCTGTTTAAGAATACCAGCTGCAAATAAGCTAAGAGACCCTATCAATGCGAGTATATTTTCGCTAAGAAACGTTGCTATACCTGCTAAAGGTCCAGCAATGCCCATTTTTATTTGATTTACAACATCATCGAAAGCTTTTGAAAATTGATTAAGAGCTGCTGATGTTGGATCCATCATCTTTTCCATAGCACCAAATTTTCGCTCTGCCTGCTCTAGTACTTCATTTGCTACGGCCTGGCTTCTTTCGAATTCATTTAGATCTTTTGCTGCTTTGCCGATTTTTAAACCATACTTATTAGTAGCATTTTCAAGTCGAAGGATGATACCCAATTCGTCAAGTAGTTCTGGCTCTGCTTTTGTTACACCACGAATAAGTCGATCAAAGGAGTCTCCAAGATCACGACCGAGTGCAATAGAAGCATTTTTAGCAGCAGAACCAAGTCGTGCAAGCTGAGTAGGGCTGATACCAGATGCAGTACCTATAGCTGCAGCTTTTGCAGCTTCTGCGTATTTTAACTGACCGTTAGTAGCTTCTACTAACGAGTTTGAAATTGTTTGATAGGCTACACCGGTTATAGAACCTAGAGCCTTTTGACCTTCGATTAGATTCTTAAAGTCCATAGACCGTTTAAGAAAGTCAAAAGCTGCAGTAACAGCAAACGCCTGAGCAGCTACAGTGGCATATACGCCTACCAAGCCTCCCATACCTTGTGCCATTTTAGAGAAGTTTTTAGTACTATTAGAAGAAGCTTGTGCAGCTCCTTTCATATTACGATCAGCTGTACCGGCGTTTTTAGCTACGCCATCTAACCCCGCTGCCGCTTTTTTAGAGTCTAGCGCGAGTTTAGTAGTAGTACCATTGTCGTCTACTTTTACATCTATCTCTATTTTATTCTTTGACATTAGCCTTTTACATTATGGGTGTAGTTCTGTCCACCGCCTGCTTTCGCCTTTCTTTCGTTAGCTTTCTGCTTTTTATTAGCTTCGTCAGCTCTATGGTTCATCAGTATTCTTTCGTACAACTTTGCAAAATATAGTACTGTTTTTACATTATCTATATTATGGGCTTTGCAGATGAACTCACAGTCTACCCAGTTCTTACCCATATAACTACCAGACATACCTTCAAAAACATCTGATAGCATATTAAATACAAAAAATGCCACTTGAACTTCCTCTGGAAAATCAGAGGTATCTAGTGGCATTTTGTCTGGGTCCGGCTCTTGGCCTAACTGCTCACAGATAAGTAAGTATTTATCCATGCTTATTTGGGTATCTTGTTTTACAAAACGCTCAAGTAGCCTTTGTATTTCTACTACTTGCGCCCAGTAAAATTTTCAAGATCACCTACAGTTTCTGTAACCCAAGTATCAAACTCAGTTGAGTTTCGCATCAATAGTTCTGCGTTCTCTTGGGTGAATGTAAGAGTGTCATCGGAGTCCAGTGCAGATACATCTACCAACAGAAGCTCTTCTAGGTAAAGATATTTAAGACCAGACCAGCCTTTAATAACTGCTTTTACATACTCAGATAAGAATTTGTCTTCATCAAGAATTTCCATAGGCTGACGGGTTTTCTTATCAAATTTTGTTGTTATTGTTTTCTTACGCAGTTTAACAAGTTCTTCACGTGCTAGATAGCATAGGTCTACAGTCATCCCTGCAAATCCAGGGTAATCAATTGTTACGGTCTTACTAGGAGTCATAAGACTCGCTAAAGAAATTGTGGTATCGCTCATTTGTTAGTATCCTTGGGGTTAAATTATTTTATACGAGTAGTATATAAGAAGGGAGGAAAAAAGTCAAGAACTATTTTTTAGTTGGGGATGAAAAAAGGGGCCTGAGCCCCTTTAGTCAATTTAAGCGCCTACATAAGTAATTACAAGTTCATCAGTACCGCTAATAGTACTCGGCAGTGCATGGAAGTTGGTCTCAATAGAGATTACATCATCAATTGAGTGGGTTGGTACTTCCAAATGGCAGCTGGCCATTGCAAGTTCAATCCTTGGAGTTCCAGTTGCTCCACCAACTTTAAAGGTTAGACCAAAGTCATGTGTAATAACATTAGTAGACTCAATCAAAGCCTCAAACAAGTCAGCACTAGAATCAGCTTCAGCATTCAAGTAGCAAGTAAAGTTACCTGAAACAGAACGTGTACCTGTAACATGACCAAGAGGCTGGTTAACAACACCAAGAGTCTCGGGAGTCAGGAAGGTAATTCCGTTTGAAATAGTAACGTTTCCGCCTGTAAGAACTAAGTCATATGAAGCAACGAAAGGTGCCGAGGCTGCGTGAGTAACAGAAAGGTTAGTAAGACGATTACGAATAAAGTTGCTAGTAGAGGCAACTGCTTCATATACAGTAGCTGTAGGAGCAGTAGCTTCAGTGATAATCTTACCAAACCCAGACCAGTTAATGGCGGCAATGCCATCAATATCAAAGTCCAAAGCAGCTTCGTTTACACAGCAGCCTTCAATTTTATAAGTAGTTTTAGTTCCACCGCCTGCTCCACCCATTACAAAGTACATATTACAAGTACCTAAAGTAACTCTATTAGATGCGTTGAAATTAATTATAGAATTTGCACTGCTTGGAGTAATACCGGTAAAGGCATAATCTGCATACGCACCATCGCCTACCATCATAGCCCACAAAACTTCTTCTACTGCGTGGTGGACGCCCGAAGTATCATCTACTTTGCCATCTCCTGTTCCTACAGATTTAAATGGACGAGCATAAGTTGAGAAAGACCACTCTGCAGGTGCAAAAGAGTCTGTAAACATCTGACGTGCTCGACGGCTTACGCCACTTGAATCAGACATCTCATTTAAGGTAATCTCTGATGCGTTTGTTGCTTGAGAGAATGAAAAGCCATCAAGAACTGGCATCTCCCAGACGCTGGAGCCCACTTCAATGTAGACTTTCGTGTCTCTGCTAAAATATAATGTATCTGCCATAGTTTATCTCCTATGTTATCTTGAAAAGACAAGGACGTGAACTTTTGTTCGTGCCTGTATTTTCTAGTATCGAACCTCTAGTTGCATTTCACCAACTCCGAAAGGTTCTAGTACACCTTCATCAGTATCTATACTAATGAGTGTGATTTGTTGAGTATATTGAGTATCTCCGTTTTTATCTTTATAAGATAATCTTGAGTTCTCCTCAATAACTGTCTCTACATCTTCAAGTAAACTTTCCAATGCGTTTACTGCATCTTCTTCATTAACATAGCAACGAACAGATACAGTAAGGAATCTATCTTTATATCCGCCAGCTTGATACTCTCGTGTCTCAGATCCTGCATTTAAGTGTACGGCTGGAAATTCCTCTACTTCGTCCCAGAATTTAAGGCGAGGACTTACATTTAAAAATAAATTTGTTCTGTAGTTTCCAGTGCCGTTAATTCCCTTTAAAACATCTACCAAAGCCTCTACAATGGCTAACCTGCGTGTAGTGTAAGTTCTTTCTGCCATTATAATCTCCTAGTGTAGAATCGTCCGATAGCGAACTCAGCTGCTATCTCTCTAATAGACTTATCTATTATTTTTCTTGGGTCTCTGTTAATATCACCTTGAGCATATCCAGGTTCAAATGTTTGATAAGGTCCTTTCTGGTATGTATAACCAAAACTAGGGTAGCCTTTTCTGGTTTTTACAACATCTACAACCCTTACACTTTCTGCGAATCGACCTGTTCTAAAGTTCAAATAGGGAGAACCCATATTTGCAGCAACCTGTTCAGGCAGCTGCTTGTTTATTAAACCTATTAAAGCAAGTGGCTGCGCCGAAACACCTTTGTTAATCCTAGCACGAGGTTTACGCGTACTGGCTTTTGCATTTTTGGATGTTTTCGGATTCTTTCCCTTGCTTTCATACGTGACTTTCTTAGCTTCCCTGCTACTTCCCTTAGGGTTTTTAGCTACTTTTGCATTTTTAACTTTACTTAACTCTGCTATTACAACATATTCAGCTATATTAACTGCATTATCTTTAATACTTATACTACCCTTCTTCCCTGATAGCTCCGCATTTCTAGCCCATTCCATTAATTCTTTGGTTAGGTCCGCTTGTATTTTAGTCCAGTCAGTTGCTTCAGATCCTGGATAGTTTTGGCTTGATGCATTTATAGTTATAGATATATCCTCATTTGGAGATAATTGCAAGCCGCGTTTCTTAGTACCTTTTGTTTCAAACATTGCTAAGATGTCACCGTACTTATCTTCTAACCTCTTAGCTTCTTTAGAAGATGTAAAATCTTTAAAGAATCTAGTTTTAGCTAACCACTTCATAGAAAGAGCTAATCGTGCTGCACCTACGGATGTACTGCCTTGGTGCAATCTATGTGTCCCTTTCTTAATCTGCCCTATATCTGAGTATCCTGCAGCTCCAGAGAAAGACATGCCTGGGTTATTAGCTTTTTCATCTGTAGCATTTGTTAGCTTGTAGTCTTTTAACTTATCTTGTATAAACGATACTGAATAACTTTTTATACCATCGTATGTACTTTTAGTTTTCTTACCTTCAGTAAATACTATAGTATTTGGGGTGTATTCTATTAGAGTTCCTTTATTAGTAGTAATAGACTCTCTAATAGAGCTCCAGGCCTTTGTGACCCCCTCTTCCCATTCTTGATGTTTAATTTCTGGAAAGTCTTTACCTTTATGCTTATTTAAGAGATTATTGTAACCCTCTTTCCAAGCCTCTATTATATTAGCTTTTTCTAGTGTTACTATTTGTTTCTGGTCATCTATTAATCCCCTAACATAGCTGTCGTTTAAAGATTTTACCATCTCTTTCAAAAGAGTCCTGGTATTAGATACGGCCATTAGAAATTCTTATATAAGTCTAATACGCGCTTAATATGATCTGGAAACGCTACGTTGTTTGTTTGAGAGCTAGACGTCTGATTTGTTACAGTTGCGCCTGCAAGAGTTTTACGCTCTTTGTGCTCATCCTTCAAATAGTAGGTAATC
>Ga0208306_1000124_pt1 | contig 24846 bp, 14 predicted proteins | sample Colrivmet1449A02_FD_187632 | JGI IMG/M metagenome (GOLD analysis project Ga0208306, IMG submission 187632) | Estuarine microbial communities from the Columbia River estuary - metaG 1449A-02 (SPAdes) (version 2) | ecosystem: Environmental > Aquatic > Marine > Intertidal zone > Estuary | place... | reverse complement strand
TATATAGTTGATTCCATATATCTTTTTTTAGTGTCAGTTTTTTCTAAAATTTTTCTATTTTGATATCTACTCGTCATTGTATAAAATTATTTATATTAGTTACCGGTAAGGCCTTCATTTAATTTTTGTTTAGCTGCCATCTTATGTATATCAGCTGCTGATAATGTATTAACCAATAATGATGATTTAAATGAGTTATTTAGATTTTGTATCGCCTTGACTTCCGATGGATTACCGGTAAATGAATTTGTATTATTAGTTACAGGTACCGTTGATGTTGTTAATGTTGCTTTTGGTGGTGGAGGTTTTGATTTTGATTTTGATTTTGGCTTTGGTGTTACTTTATTTGCTGCAGGAGTAGTAGTACTGGTTGGTACAACCGGTGTTTCATCTTTTTTAGTTATATCTTCTTGTGGTACAAATATAACACTAGGTCTTGTTGGATATTTATAATTATCAACATTAGTTGCTCCTAGTCCATCTAAATTGTAATTATACTTAACTTTGTTACCATCCTGACTTAATTGAGCATGTGGGTTTTCTATTATTTTAAAACCTATCGAAACTTCAACATTTGATGGAAATATTGTATTGGTAAGAAATTTACTCCAAAGGTCTTTTGACATTTGGCCGGGTGGTTTTGATGAATCCGAATATTCAGCGTTATTATTTGTTGAAGGCCATGTTGCATCATCTGGTATGTTAATACTTAAAGATTCGATAAATCCAAACATTTTTCTAGCATACCCATGTATTGTTAATTCTAAAAATTGCGGTCTATAAAATAATTGGTCAGATGCTCCTAAACTTCCGCTTGGTGAATTTTTGTATTTTGCAATTGTAATATCCGGTGCAGGGAAACATAATTGTTTTATATATTCCAATTGTTGCTTTATCCTATATATTTGTGGTTGTTCTTTCCAATATAAATTTATATTAAATTGCATAGTTCGTTCTACTCCATTATATTTGTATGAATTAAATGGAGAACCAATATATTTATACGTTTCCCACGTTGGTTGAACCTCTTCGGTTAATCCGGATATTGTTCCAGGTAAATACATAGGTTCAAATCCTAATGGATGTAATTTAACCCATGGAATTAAAGATTCTTCTGGAACCACACCTTGTGGAAATATTCCTGCAATTAAATAATCTATCATTGCATCCGAAAAGTGATGATATTCATTGGCATCTCTTTCTTTCAAAGTTTTTATCATACCATTGGTGGTTTCAACTCCATTAAAAGCCAATGCATTTTTCTTTCTTAAATAATATTCTTTAAATTCTGTAAATACTTTTGCAGTTTCTTCACCATTTTTTGCTCCTTTTTTGCCACCAATTCTACCATCCAAATTTAAATCCATTGCAGCTGGGTGATATGATGATTGGATATATTCGTCATTGAGTGTTAGTTTATTTTTTCTACCCAACGCTCTTCCTAAATTTAATCCAGCCTGTAATGCTTCTTGTTTTGCACTTCGTAAATCTCCCTGAATTGCTGACCTTGCAGCTCCACCTAATATTTCAGCTCCTGGTTTAAAGACTGTTTTTACATAATATGGTTTATTGGCTTCTATATCTACTTCTCCTCTAGATGCATTTTGCGGTTGCAATAATGTCATACTTATTGGAGGAGGTAAAGTTTTCGCCTTAAATATAGTATCTGGTATTCTAATTCTTTGTTTTAGTATCGAACCTGCTAATGCAACCGTCTGTTTTAGTATTTCTCCACCAATTGTATTGGATTGGAATTTTTCAGTAAATATTGTTGTTCTATATGGATTTATAACACCTCTAGTATCAATTATTAATCTATCAGCTTTATCAAATACATTTTGTATATCTAATGGATTTTTTAATGATTTTTTTAAAACTTTTTCTAAAGATGTATCTCTTGATTCATATTTACCAACATCCGAATTCAATGAGTCCGTATCGTTAATAGGCAAGTAAGTAGTATCACCATAGGCTACTACTTTGTCTTTCTTTGCTCTATCTAATAATTCTAATAATGATGGCATCTAATTCTTTTGATTTATAATAAATATCCGTTTATGTTATTTAAATTTAGTCTGGAACATAAATTGCTCTACGAGCTCTTACATTGTCTCGAAGTGTACTATTGATACTACGTGAATCTAAAAATACCTGAGTGCCACCCGTTGATGCTGCTGACCATGTTTGTAATAATGCAAATATTTGCATCATAGTATTTGCAGATACTTCCGCATTTACATCAAATACCGGTGTAGAACTTATTTTAGCTGCCGTTACAACTGGTGTAGGAGTTGAAGATGAAGTTGTACCAGTAGTATTTGCAGCAGTTGTAACACTTGTTAATGCGGTTTTTGTCATATCGGTTATCGATTTACCGGCATCACCCATTATTTTATTATTTGCAGTCTTTGACTTATTCATTGCATCGGTTGCCTGTCTTTCAATATCGTCTAATGATGACATCGAAGTATTTGCAATTGCTTGTGTTGTTTGTAAAGAATTTGCAGTTACTTGGTCTGCTATTGAAACATTTGTTTTTATCAAACCGGATTGAACCGCTTTTTGGAAATTCTTTACCTCATCTTCTAGTCCACCGGATGATAAAAACTGCATATTACTTGCTACCCAATTAGCTAATTTTTGATTACTCTCACTACCAACTCCAATTTGCTGACCTGTAGCAGAACGATATGCCGACCTAAACTTTTCTAATTCCGATATATCAATACCTTCCAATGACAAACCTAATGCGTCTGTGCCTTTTTGTATTATTCCACCCGTTAAATAATCCACTGCATTTACAAATTCTGCACCAATACCGGCCACTACATTACCGGTAGTTTGCCATCCACCTCCTTTACCACCACGTTGTGCTTCATTACTTCCAACATTATACATCCCCTTTCCTAATGACCAAAAACCAGCTGCTCCTGCCGCAAAAGTTCCTGCACTTGCAGCAGTTATTCCACCTGCACCACCTGCAACACTACTTATGCCTCCTCCTGAAATCATCTTCCAAGCTCCACTTAAAATTTGTGGTAAAAATGATGCCAAACCACCAACCAAACCACTCATTAACATTCCAGGAAGTTCTGTTCCCAATGTTCTTAAAAAAGCTAAATTAGCTTTAAGTTGCAAATAATCATTATCAATCATCACATCATTTAATGACTTTTGATTTTGAATTTGTTGTTGTGCAATTGAAGCTTGTGCTTGTATTGCTGCAGCGTTCATAGTCTTTGTTTCAGCTATACTATATTCAATATTTAATCTTTGATTATTGGTTTGTTCTAAACTAGCTTTTACAACTGCTCTTGATGATTTATCTATTCCCGCATCTAAATCTTTTGTGTTTTTAGCTATTTCACCATACTGACCTTTACCAGCTTTTGCAATTTCTTCAAAATCCATTCCACCCAATGCATTGGATATTGCATCTTTGCTAAAGAAATCTAATGAAGATAAATCTATTCCACCCAATTCATCTTGTAAAGCTTTTACTGCACCAGGTATATCCGATGATGCAAATTTAGCTCTTACTTCCGAAAGATTTATAGATTTTCCAAGCATTGCAGATAATTCCATTTCGGCTTTGATACTATCTTTATAGTTCAATACCATATTTCTACCTGCAGTAGCTATTTTATTAAAATTACCACCCATTGCTTTTACAGCAATCACTTGTTTTTGTAATTCTTTACCTGACCTGAAATTATATTGTGCAATTTCTTTTGTAGAATCTGCCATATCTCTCATCACATCACCAGGATTCAATCCCATCATCACTGCCATTTGACGGGTTCCTTCCAACATATTTAATGCAGATTCAGCATTTGAATTATCAACTATACGGAAATTAGCCGCCAAATCAGTTGCTTGGTCTGCACCTATTCCCATATATTTTGAGAATACTGCAACTTCTTTACCCAATCTTTGTGAACTATCAGCTCCTGCTCCTAAATTACCGGCTACACTTAAACTACCTTCAGCTATATCTTTTGCACTAAAACCGGCTTTAGCCAACATTGCGGCTGCTTTTGTGCCTAATTGAGTCAATGCTTCTCCAAAAAATGCATTTCTCATTTCTTGTTTAAAATCAGAAGCAGCGGTTGCCATTTGAGCTCCGAATTGAACACCCGCTTCTTGTATTGCAAAACTTGCTGAATTTTGTGCCTTTTTAAGTGCTATTTCATTTTCAACAATCTGGTCCTTCATATTGAAAGATGCAACTTTTCCAAAATAATCACCCATCATACCTTGTTTGTATGCAAGATATGTAGCTGCACCTGCTAATGCACCAATTGCAGCTTTTATACCGGCTCCACCATTACCTAACGATTTGAATACACTACCAATCTCACTTGCCAATGGGACAGAACCTTCCATATTACTTAGGAATGATTCCATGAACCCATCTGCTTTTTGTATATTTTTGGTAAAATCCATAGCACCATCGGCAGTTGCTTCTAATGATTTTTGAATTTGTTTACCAGATTCGGAAGTTGCTTCAAATCCGTCAACTGTTTTTGCATAATTTTTAGCTGCAGCTTCGGAGTATTTATTATATTGTTGTTCATTAATTACTTTATTTTTAAGTAATTTTCCTAATCTCTTTTCTTCATTAAAGAATTTATTCTTTGCCGAATTTACTTTTTTAATGTATTTAACTTCATTTATTGTTAAATCATTTTGTTTACCAAGTGTAGTTGCAATACTTTGGCTACTTGCTTTAATAGTTTCTGCAAATTTTGAAAAAGTTTTATATCCTTTATTATTTTTATCAATTCCCTGGCCAATACTTTTAACCGATTCATCAATATCCGACATGTCCTCAAACAAATCTTTAGCTTCTTTTCTAGCCTCTAAAAGAGCCTCAGCCATTTTTTCGGAATTTTTTGCTGCTTTATCATCAACAATTGGTGGAGGAGCATTGGTAGCCTGTGCAGGTGGCTTGGGTGCGGCCTGTTTTTGTTTACTCTTTAAATTGTTATTCTTAGGGGTTTTGCCTTTTGCCATTACTTAAATTAGTTTAAATCGGAAAAGTCAATATCTTTGAATTTGGAATTATATTTGTTCAATTTATCAGTAGAAGCATTTATTCTAGAATTTATATCATCAAATGCTTTCCATACATCTTCGTCTGAATTTTTTATTTTATTCAAAAACGCAGTTTCTTTATTTTTAGATTTTGCTGTAAAAAATAAATTAAGTAATTTAGAAAATACATTTATTTCAACTAATTTTTGCTTCGCCATATTCCATGTTTGTATATAAATATAAATCAATACTATTTTCGTCTAGCTTTAGAGGCCGATGTTCTTGTTTTATTTGCTTGCTCTATTTGTTCAGTTTCTGTTTTTTTACTTCTAACTAATTCATTCCAATAAAATTCTCTTAATTTGATGGACATATAATATACGTCATTCCATGTGAATCCACCATTGGAATTGTATATCATTTGAAAAATCTTTTGATGTAAAGCTATACTATAATCAGTCGATAGGGTAAAAAAAGTCAACCCCAAAAGGGATTCTGAGAGCCTCCTCCTCACCACTAGCAGTTGTATATTTGAATGTTAAATTCAAATCCGGAGTTATTGAATTTGCATATTTTCTAAGTGCTTTAGAATCACCTGCTAATAAACCATTTGTAACAAAATTACTTATATGGCCAGTATCTCTAATACCATTTACTTCAACAATTTGTCTCCTATATCTTGCAGTAATTTCACCAGATGTTTTTGTTATTTTTTCAATAGCTTCAACATCCTTACTAATTGCAATTTCATCACCATGTGATAAAAATTTAAATTTAATAGCTGTTTTTGAAATAGGTAAAACAAATTCATATTCGTTTTTTCTATTTAAAATTTCCTTATTTAATTCTTTTGTTTGTATTTTAGAAAGGTCAACTTTAACATGAGTTGGTTCACCTGTTTCCGGGTCATCAACTGTTACATCATATTCTGCACCAAACGCTAACATACGAGATGCTACTAATATTGCATTCTTATCACCTACTAAAATATCATTTATATTAACTCCGGGCTCTACTACGATAGATTCCAACATTTTGTTTATATGTTCGTTTCTTCTTATTAGATTTATAGAAGTTAAAATATCTTCTTCTTTTGCAGTTAATAACTTTATTTCAATACTACCTTTTGATAAAGGATGGTTTTCCGGATAACATAATCCTTCCGATGGAAGTGAAATTATCTCTGTTGCAAATGGGAATGATTTTGGTAATCCTGTTGGATATACGGTTGGTGTGATACCACCTCTTGTAACTTGTTGTTCAATGTTTTGTTCCATAATATATAACTATTGTGTTTATTATATATATTATGTTTTTAAAAAAATAAAAAGGGGATAACATTGCTGCATCCCCTTCTTTTTTATAATTTGTTTATATTAGAATTCTAATATGGCGTAATCGTAACTAATTGTTAATTCGATTGAAACAGGGTCAGTTGTGTTTGACCAATCTAATTCACCGAAGTTAGCTTGAGAAATAAATGCTCCAACTAACGACCACTCTTCTACTACATCACCTACTGGTCCTAATAATTGGAATGTAAGTTGTTTTTTGTAAAAAGCAGAATAACCATCTCTACCTGTCAACGATTCGTGTGATTGTCTAATCCACTCCATTACTTGTTGTGCTCCTGATGGAACGATTGGGTCATAAAGTGTGATTGTTATATCATCCCAAGTTGATTTACCTTTAATCTTTCTCTTTACATTAATATGGTCTAATTCAACTACTTCCGATGTGAAAGTTGGTCTACTTGCTGTTTTGATGATGTAAGATTCGATACCATCAACCGTCATAATAAATCTATTCTGAAGCTTTGGTTCAAACTCTTTGTAAAACATCTTGTCAAATCCTAATATTGTTGGCATCTTTGTTTATATTTTATTGTTCTTTTATAAATATCTATTTTTTAAATTATCCGTTAAAACTTGCGCCAGTTGGTAAAATGTTGAAATCAATTTGAATGAATTCAGCCGTTTTAGTTGGTTGTAAGTAGATAGCTCCTTTAAGGATGTTTCTATCGATTACATCTGGTGTGTTGTTTGAATCGTCCATAATTACTTTGAAAGCGTATAAACCTTGTCTACTTTGGATTCCACTTAAATAAGGGTTTACAATGTTTAAGAATTTAGTTCTGGTTTCTGCAGAATTTTGTTCGAATACTAAATATCTTGATGTAGATGCGATGTATTTTCTAACTGTTAATAATAATCTTCTTACGTTGATTCTATCCAATGCAGATGGTTTATCTTGTAATGTTTTTTGTCCAAATACTACGATACCTTGTCCTGGGAATTGTACAATTGGATTTACTTTACCTTCATATAAATCATCTTTTTCAGATTGAGATAATCTATCTAATACACCAACTGCTCCTACTAATCCACCTCTATTCAAACCTGCTGGTGCGAACCATTCTCCTGCAACGTTGTCGTTTGCTGCGAATACTCCAGGTAATAATACTGATGGTGGAACTGTTATTAATTTATTTGTGTTTAAATCGATTGTTTTAATCCAAGGATAGTAGACTGCTGCGTAGTTTGAATCAACTCCCTGTGCTTGTGTTATAGTTGCTGATAATGATGTTGTTGAGTTACCTGCATCTCCGATAAAGAATGCATCTGCTCTTTGTTCAACCATATCTAATATTGAAGTCCAAACTGAACTATGGTCAGCTCTATTAACATGAGGTGCAATTACCATATTGATATCATACTCATCAGCGTTTGATAATGCTGCAATATGTTTTTGATATGCTGCCTTACCTGCCGTTGTTGCTGGGTCTAAATCCGCTGCATTGTTGTTTGGTGCAAATCCGTCAAAACCTTCTTGGAATGCTACAACAAATTGTCTTTTTGAAACATCAGTTGATACATTTGAAGTTAATGTTAATCCACAAATAGTATCTAATGAGAATATTGCGTTGGAACCATTACCTGCATTTGCTGGAATTGGTTTCATATATACTTTATTATCATCATTATTATCCAAATCAATACCACTTAATTTTGTAGAATCTACTACTGAACCTGTTGAGAATGTTACTCTTGGAACCAAACTTGCGTAAGTTGTTGCAGTTAATGCTTCCGATTGTCCTGCTGCTCTTATTGGTAATTTATATGCTGCGTGGGCAAATGGTACAGCTTGAACTGGTGCTTGTGTATTTAAGTTTGTAATTCTAATATATTTTGAATTATTAACCCAATCTCCAATTTCTGTAATTTTACCAGTTGTTTCGTTGATTGTTCTTTTTCTATCACCAATTACTCTACTAATATAGTTTGGAGAATTAGGGTCTAAATTTACGTTTGCAAATGTTTCAATTATAGTTTTTTTCTTATCAGTATCAGAGAAACTTCTTACTACGACTGTAAATGCACCGAAATCTGTTCCGTTAATTGAACCCGCCGCTTTTACATTTGAAATACCAACTTTTACTTTGGTATTTGCTACATTACCTGCGGTAATTGTTTCAAATTGGAACAAATCGTATCTTGTATTACTAATTAATTGAGATTGAATCATTGGTGTCAATGCCTCACATGCTTCACTATTAAATCTTTGTTCTCCTAAAACAATTGCACTTGCACTTATATTCACACCAAAAGATGATGTAAATGAACCTGTTCCTATTCCGTCTGCACCAGATAATGTGAAAGAACCCGTATTAGCTACAAATGCATTATTTTTAAAATACATATATGCGTACCCTTTTTTAGTACCATATGCAGATGCACCAAATGTAGCTTCTATATCATTTGAATCACTTAAATCCAATGATGTAGTGTATACTCCAAATAAACTTCCAGATAATCCAATATCTCCACTTCCTAATGCACTTGCAGTAACATCAGAAAATCCTACTTGTACACTTGAGGTTGTATTAAATAAAACACCCAAAGATGATGACATTGAACCACTAGATGCGATTAACATTATAGAGCCGGTTTCTATATATCCAGCTTTACCCGCTACTCTACAAATTGTTGCAGTTCCTGCTTCTCTTAAATATGATTGTACTGCTAAAGGTGTGTAATATGTGTCATCTACTGTACCAAACAATGTTTCAAATTCTGCCTGTGAATTTACGATTGTTGGGGTTAAAGGGCCTTCTTTAAAAGGGCCGATGAATGCTGCACCAATTTCACCTACTCCTTGTTGTAAAAATGAAAGGTCGTTTTCTCTTGTGAAAACACCCGGTGATACTAATTTTTCTGCCATTGTATATGCTTTAATTTAAATTTATTAATTCTTAATATAAATATAAAATTTTCAATCAAAACAACAATTCTTATTTGTATGTTGGAGAGAAAAAATCGTATACTTGTCCTACTGTTGCCGCTGATTGTAATGTGTTATAGAATAATACAGGTCCAATTTGTCCGTTCCAGAATGTTGTTCTTGCACTATTACTACCAATTGTTAAAAAGTTTGTAGATGAAGGTGCCGTAAATGCATTTGCGGTAAATGTTCCTACCGATGTTTTATCTACATAAACTGTTACAGTTCCTGATGGTTGGAATGTTGCTGAAATCATATACCAAACGTTTGATGATAATGAAGTCGTTAATTGTCCACTATTTCCCAATGAACTACCATAGAATTTTACTCTATTTAAAGTAGAACTATCGGATGATTCAATTGCCAAACCATAAAAACCTGCGTAGTCAAAAATGTGTCTTGTAGTTGTACCTAATGTTGTAGTTGGTCTTACCCACATATGAATTGTACCAGTATTAGTATTGAATTGAGAAATGCCACCATTGATATTTGTTGTAGTATCTTTATACCAGAATTGATTTGTACCATTTCCTGCCCAATATTTTTCTTTTTTACCTACTCCATTATTATACGATGGGTTGTCACCTGTAATACTTGCTGCGTTTGTAACACCTGCAGGTCTTACACCTGTATTATATCCTGATAGGTCTAACCAGTCTGCCGTTGCGGTACCATCCGTTGATGATGCTTTTCCTGGGTCAACATACATTCTTAATCCAGAAGATGGAATATAAGGTTGAGTTGCTGTTCCTTTGTTGTGAGATATAATACCATTTGCTAAATAAACGTCAAAATTTTCAACATTTAATGTTACAATTTCAACATCTTCATTTACTATTTCTATATTATAAACTTCTATTTCTTGAACACCATTGATATCATCGTATTTAACAATTTTATCAGCAGGTAATATATCTTCTGCTAATTTAAATCTATACTTTTCAATTTCAGCATCCCATACCCAAATAGGATGTGTTCCTGTTGCTTTTATTAAACCATCATTAATTGAAAAATATCCACTTGCAAAGTTAAATACTATATCTGAAACAACTGCTTCTTGATAAGAACCAGCATTAGTTTCCAACATATGAAATCTCCATTCTACATTTTCACTATCAGGTGATTGAGATTCATCTGGTAAATTATTAGGAACCCATGCTTTAATAGTATCTCCAACATTTAAATCTTCAATATTAATTTCCGTATCATTTGTTAATTGTACTTTTGTACCAAATAATAAACAGAAATCAGGTTGGTTAATTGTATTATAAACGTCTACTGCGTATAAAGTTTTAGTAGATGTAACATTATATCCAGTTGCATTTAAATTATATCCGTCAGCATATGTCATTGATAAAACCGATTGAGCTTCAGAGTAGTTTGCAGCTGCAATTGATGCTGGTGTGATTGGAAACGATGGTGATGCTCCTAATGTTGCAGTACCTACTGAAAAATTTGCATTATTAAATGATACTGTATAGTTTTCTGCTACACTTCCAACTCTTGTTCCATGTAAAGCTCCGGCCGAACCAAATGAAAATGTTGCCGCTTCTTCGGTACTTTCTACTATATAAGTGAATGTTGGTTGATTTACAGTTATACTATCTACTGCAAATGATGTAAATGCAGCTTGTGTTCCTGCTGCGGCGTTCATTGCATTCATTGAAACTGCTTGACTGGTTCTTGCCGAACCCTGTGTTGCTCTATATAAATTTCCTAATGATAAATTTGTTCTTGGCATAGTATAAAGTGTTATTCTCCGTTATAAATATCTAAAAGTTTATCTTTCCATTCATCTTTATTGGAAAAGTTTTTAATCATCCAATTCTTAAGTTTTTCAAACTCTGTTTTACGGGTTTCGTAATCATCTTCACATATTTTTTCGTAGGTCTCTCTAAACGATAACGCATCAATCGCTTTGTATTTATAATCAAGTGGTACGTGCCATTTTTCATGTAGTATTGGAAGCTTACCCCAATCCACTGCTTCAAAAATTCCATATCCGAATGGCTCATATTCAAAGCAAGAGTGAGATATTCCCCAATCAAGTGCGTAGAACCTTTCTTTATATTTGTAATCAAACTTGTAAACTTTTGCTTTTTCAAATTTGTATCCATATTTCTTTTTATAATATTTGTTGAATGTTTCTGAATTAGTAGAAATGTATCCACCCAACCCATCCATATATTCAACATTTTTTCTACCTTCAACTCTTGCTGCGTATCCTAATGTAGTTGAGTTTGAAAGTTCTTTGTTTTGTGTAAATGTATAATTATTTGGAATATGATGTAAGTTTTCCGTTTCATATGGAAAATGATACAATCCTACCCAAACTTTATTTTTAATTTTATTTATTAATTCATTTTCGTATTCCCAATTTCCGTACCAATGTAGATATTCATCTTTATCTTGTTGTGCCATTAAAGACACTTTGGTTAAATTGTGAAAAATTATTGAATCAATCTTTTCCAAATTTTGATGAATGGCTCTGGTTGGAGTATAATGACCATGTAATATATGTATACGTCTTGCACCTTCTAATATTTCAATAATTTTATCTTCGGATGTTTCCCAAATATGGTCTATATCGATTGGAAATTCTTCGTAATTTGTAGGTTTATGTCTATGGAAAAGTAGAAGTGGCTTGACTTTTAAATCAGGTGCCACTTCTTTTATCCAATTAGTTACCCATATATCAGCACCGCTATTGAACCAGGGTCCTCCTGCGGTAGTGTAGTAAACATCGTACATTTATTATAAACCTTTTGAATATTATTTAGATTTGCAATTATCGCATTTACATTCGTAATTATCTAAATCCATTCTTAATTTTTCTATTTGTGATTGTTGTTCTTTGATTGCCTCTACCATTAGACCCATCATTTTTGAATAGTCTAATGCTAAGAAACCATCGTCTCTTGTTTTAACTACTTCCGGTAAAACTTCTTGTACTTCTTGTGCTATCAAACCTGTTTTAGGAGTTGATTTTGTTACTTCATTCACATCATCATTCCATTCCCAAGTTACACCATTCAATTTAGTTACTTTTTCTAAAGCGTTTGGAATAGTTTGAATGTTATTCTTATGTCTTTTATCCGAAGTATAGAATGCTGTGATATCACCTGTTGCAGTTATTGCTCCGGTTACTGTTAATGCTCCCGTTGCGGTTGCTCCACTTACTGTTAAAGAAGTTAATGTTCCAACCGATGTTAATGAAGATGCCGTTACACCCGATGCTAATGTTGCTCCTGATAGAGTTCCTGCTGCTGCCGTTACCGTTATTGCTGCCGAACCATCAAAGTTTACACCATTAATTGCTCTTGCAGTTGCTAATGTAGTTGCAGTTGATGCATTACCTGTTAATGCTCCTACAAATGCAGTCGAAGTTACCGATGTTAAACCTGCTAATGTGGTAGAACTTGAACCTAATGAAATTGCGGTTGTACCAATAGTAGTTGAATTATTTGTTAATCCGATTGTTGGAGTTGCTCCTTCACCACTATTATTAGAAAGTGTGATGTTAGTTCCAGCTACTAATGATGCTACATAGTCGCCAGTTGTTTGAGTTGCCAATGCAATATTTCCACTTGCAGAACCTAAACTTACTTGAGATGAACCACTAACTACACCAGTTGGTAAAATAGCAGTTACACTTCCTGCAGTTACTGTTCCAATTGTTGTAATAGAATCATCACCACTATATGTTCCACCTGCTACTGCAGCAAGTGTTGAGTTATATGCTTGTACATCTGAACCAATTGCTACTCCTAAGTTAGTTCTTGCAGTACCTGTATTTGTTAAATCTGATAAATTTGATGCCTTTGCTAATTTACCATCTACTAAAGTATTTAAAGTAGAATCACCAGATGCAAGGGATGCTGATATCTCTAATAAGGTATCAAATGCAGCATTTGCACCACCAATTAAATCGGTAAGTTCTGTTTGAACATATGCTGTTGTTGCAATTTGAGTTGAGTTTGTATTTGCTGCAGCTGTTGGTGCTTCTGGAGTACCTGTAAATGTAGGAGAAGTAAACATTGTTGCTTTACTTTCATTTGTTACGTTTCCTAATGATAAGAAAGTTTTAACATTTGAAGCCGAACCACTTACTACTGCTAATGAATTATTATATGCTAAAACATTATCATCAAAGTTAGTAATTGAATCTGCATTTATTTGAGATGAACCACTTACTATACCTGCTGGGATAGAACTAATACTTGCATATGTTATTTGTGCTGAACTTGAAACTATTCCCGCTGATAAAGTTAATCCGTTTATAGCTCCAGTAGTAGTAATAGAACCAGTTATTTCTAAATTATTTCCAAATACTATACTATTCCCACCTGAACTTAAAAATTTAGCCGTACCATCTTGCATGCTAACATTTCCTTTTACCGAAACTATACCAGTAGTTGGGTCTAATAATACATCACCTCCACCTGAAGATTTTAATTCAATATCTCCATCTACGGTTTGTAATGTAATATTATCAGTACCTAATTCATTAAATTTAATTGATTGACCAGTATCGGTTGTAAATATTAATTCTGTTGCGTTTGATGAAAGTACTTGAGTTCCATCAATATATAATGATGCAGATGATAAATATAAGTCTCTCCATTGTTTACTAGGAGAACCTAAATCAAATACACTATCCGATGAAGGAATAAGTGAAGAACTTAAAGATGCTACAACAGTTACATTATCGGCAGTATTATCACCGATTGTAATGTTACCACCCAATCTTAAATTACCATCAATTTTTGCGTTTCCTGTAATGTCTAATGATGAACCTGAAATACCAGCGAATGAACCCTGACTTCCTGTTCCTGATGCTCCCAATGTAATATCACCGGTTGCTCCACCAATTTGTAATGTTCCCAAGTCTGTATTTACATACGGCTCTCCAAATGCTAACGAACCAGATTTTTGTGCGGTCGTACCACGTCTAAATTTAAGTCCCATTTTAGTTTACTCTTTTTTTTAGTTTAAAGTATAAGAAATTACTTATACCCCTATAAATATCTATTTGTTTTCTAAATCCTTTATTTTTGCTGATAATTCTTTTATTGCTTCAATTAATACTGGTATTAATTTAATATAATCAACTGCTAAATAACCATTATCTCTTTCGGTTACAACTTCAGGTAATACTGATTGAATCTCCTGTGCAATTATACCCAAATCGTTTCCTTTATGAGAATGTATTTCTTCAAATCCGTCTTTCCAATTGTAGGTGTTACCAGTAATTGCTTCAACTTTTGATAATGCGTTTTCTATTGGAACAATATTTTCTTTTAAACGAATATCGGATGAATAGAATGCGGTGATATCTCCCGTCGCTCTAATTTCACCACTAACTCCACTTGCTGCTCCACCAATCCCTAATGAACCAAATTGTACATCGGATGTTGTTGCTACTGCTTGCGCAATTGAAATTGTTGCAGTTGAACCTTCTCCAGGAGTATGTGAAATCGTAACACCGGTACCTTGTGTTAAATCACTCATATAGTTACCAGTTGTATCAACTCCTAATGCTACTGAATTTGCTTGTATTGTTGCAACTCCATTTGTTGTAATTGCAATATCACCACTAATTGTAGTAAATATTGAACCGGAAACTTGAGCAGAACCGGAAACTATTCCAGAAGGTAATATTGATGTAATTTGAGAACTACCACTAATTACTCCCGTAGGTAATAATGGAGTTATTTGAGATGAACCACTTACAATTCCTCTACCATTTGTTTCGTAAGATGAAGTTGCAGCATTTAGATTTGAAATATGACTATTAACACTTGCAGTAAATATATTCATTGAAGATGTGTAACTTCCAATGGTTATATTTTTTTCTTCTTGTGATGATGTAAATGATTGTAAAGAACTAGTTGCCAACATCAATGATGCGGTTATTGTTTGTAGTGCACCGAATTGACCTGCAATTGTTGCTTCACTACCAAATGATGCCGTATATTCTAATTCGTCTAATCTACTATCTACCGATGCACTAAATCCAACTCCTGATGCAGTAAATTGATTATAAAATGCATTCATTGATGCACTAAATGTATTTAAAGATGATGTACTTTCTTCTAATCTACTTAACCTTGTATTTTGAGTTGTATTGGTTGTGTCATTTGAACCTGTATATGTGTTCAATGAATTTAATATTCCAACTACTTGTGAAGAACCTGAAACAATACCTGCTGGGATTGAAGATATACTTGTATAAATAATTTGAGATGAACCCGAAACCACTCCGTCAGTATCTAATTTTACTTTAACATTTGAATCAAAGTTAGTAATTGAATCTGCATCTACTTGGGATGAACCACTAAATATTCCAGTTCCACCCAATACTTGTGAAGAACCTGAAACTACACCGGTTGGTAATAATGAAGTTACTTGTGTAGAACCACTTACTATACCTGCCGGGATAGAGGAGATACTTGTATAAGTAATTTGAGATGAACCTGAAACTACACCGGTAGGTAATAATGGTATAATTTGAGATGAACCACTTACTACTGAATCACCATCTGCTCTTAATAACTTACTCTCATTTGATAATGTTCCACCTTTCCAATAATCGTTTGTAGAATCCCACAATAAAGAACCCGAAATAGTTGAACCACCCGTTGCATCTTTTACAATAATACCAGATGTAGTTTGAGAACCACCATAATTTAATTCAATAATGTTATCTCCAATATTAATAGTTGTTGAATCAATTTGAGTAGTTGTTCCAGCTACCGTTAAATTACCATTAATTGTTACATTTGTTCCACTTAATGCTATTGCCGATTTCAAAGAAGCTGAGTATGAATTTAATTCAGTCAGTATATCAATTACTTGTGAAGAACCCGAAACTACACTAATACCATTAAAAAATGAACCACTATGAATTGTTGTTCCACCCAATACTTGTGAAGAACCACTCACTACACCAGTAGGTAATAATGTTGGTATTTGTGAAGAACCACTAACTACTCCATTTGGTAATAATAGAGTCACCTGTGATGAACCTGATATTACTCCATCGGTATTTAATTTATCTTTAACATTCGAATCAAAGTTAGTAATTGAATCCGCATCTACTTGGGATGACCCACTAAATATTCCGGATGGGATAGAACTAATGTTTGCATATGTAATTTGAGATGAACCACTTACGATTCCAGTTCCTCCTAATATTTGAGATGAACCCGATATTACACCATTTGTTGCTGCTATTGCACCTGATATAGATGTTGCGTATACATTTTTATATTTATATGTGTTACTACCTAAATCAAATATGTTCGAACCAGATGGGATGAGTGAACCACTAAAAGGTGAGTTTACATTTACACTATCATTTGCCAAATTATCTCCTAAATAAATATTTCCACCAATCCTAACATCTCCTGATGCTGATATTGAACCTGATAAATTGATGTCTCCTACAACGGGTACATTTAAAGGTAATAAAGTAATTGGATTACCAGAACCACTACCAAATTGTAATGAACCTTTTCCTTTATGTAAATATAATTCACCATCGGTTATTGATGATGATATATCCGATGTACCTCTCCTTATTTGAAATATAGCTGCCATTTATTATCTTTTCTGTTTGTTATAAATATCTTAAATATTAAAATCTAAATCACCTCCGTTTGTTATGTATTTTGCTAAGTGCATGTAGTTAGAAGTTATACTACCCGTTGTTACCCACATTGCTGATGAACTTACTGATAATCTTGTTGTATTTGATATTTTTACATCAAAAGAACCAGTTTGTGCCAATGCATATGTGTTTTCGGTACTGTCTACTATATAATTTACAGTACCTGCTGCTTCAGGGTCTAAATTGAAATCGTATGTGTTTGGTCCAGGTGCTATTCCAACTTGAGAACCATTTACATATAGTGAACCCGTTACATTAACTGAACCCGTAAAGTCATGTGTATCGTCTGATGTATTACCAAATCTAGAACTACCACTTTCAAAAAGGACAGATGAGGAAATTACTGAAATGTTGAATTGTCTTGCATTAACTGCTCCTAATATAGTTAAGTCAGATGTTACTAATGCTGAACCACTCATTATTGTTTCACCATGATTAACAGTAAGTGTATCATTTACCTTCAAAGAACCAAAAGAACCCGTCAAAGTTGCTCTTAACGAACCGGTAATATTTTGAGAACCGGTGAATTGATTTGAACCCGTTGTTGCGTATGAAGCAGTGTAAGAGTTCAATGAGGAGAGTATTCCAATTACTTGAGATGAACCACTCACTACACCATTAGATGCTGAAATTGAACCTACAATTGATTCTGCTGATAATGTCCCCGTAAGAGTTACGGAGCCTGTGTTTAAAACATTTGTTGTTACTACTTCTTGGATTGTGTCTGTCGAACCTGAACGTCTAAAAAATATCTTACCATCGTAAGTATTTAATGCTAATTCTCCTAAATTAAGTGAACCTGTACCAGGTACCTTACCCGATAACGCAGAGCGTTTCAGTTGAACAATTGATGCCATATGGCTAAGTCTTTAAAGTTATCTAACAAAAAATGTAGTATATACTACGAACATAAATATACTATAAAATAAAAAACCCCTACTAAGAGGGGTTTCTATTATAATTTTATTTAATTTTAAAGTTCTCCACCATCTGGCCCAAACGATGCTGATATTTCTAAGTTGAATAATCTAGTTGCTACTGAACCACTAAATGCTAACACATCACCAATTCCGTAAAGAGAACCACTAAATCCTTGTGCAGTTGTAATAGTTGCGATTGTTACATCGTTATATCTAAAGTCAATTGCATTTTCAGTAGTTGCTACTTTATAAAGAGAACCACTACCTTGAATATATCCGATTGTTCCTGCGAACGGTTCAGAGTTGAAATCAAAGTCATCAGGTCTCATTGATGCGGTAACACCGGTCAATGCTCCACCATAACCTGCGAAGGCTGATGCGGTTACTGCTCCAGTCAAACTAATTGAACCGGTTACATTTGCTCCAGCAACTACGATTTCTACTACCTCATCAGTTGAACCTGATTTGTGTAAAAACGCTTTACCATCATAGGTATTTAATGCTATTTCACCTACTTGTAACGATGTGGTTGTAGGTACCGAACCTGCGACGCCTGAACGTTTTAATAAAATTGATGAAGTTGGGTTGTTTGCCATATATTTTTATTTATTCTTTCTTTTTTGTTATTAATATGTTCCTCCGTCTATTGTTGCGAATGAAGTTGCTATGGAACCACTAAATGTACTAAATCCGGTTGTTGATGAAATCGTAATTTGAGAAGAACCTGAAACTACTGTCTCAGCATCTAATTTAGTTTTAACTCTAACATCGGTATAGTAAAGGTTTGTTCCTTCTGCTACATCCGTAGTATTAAATCCTGTGAAGTCCGCATCGTTCAATACAACCTGTGATGAACCACTTACGATTCCTGCAGGTTTACCATTTAAGTTTGTCCAAGTTGCTGCTGCCGTTGATGCACTTATTGCCGTTGCAACTGAACCACTATATGTAGTAAATCCTGTTGTTGATGTGATATCAATTTGTGAAGAACCACTTACTATTCCTGCTGGGATAGAGGAGATACTTGTATAAGTTATTTGAGAACTACCACTTACTGTACCTGTTGGTAATAATGGAGTTACTTGTGAACTACCACTTACAATCCCTCTACCATTTGTTTCATAAGATGAAGTTGCTGCATTTAAGTTACTTAATGAACTATTAACACTAGCTGATGTAATTTCTAAGTTAGATAATCTACCTAAGTTTGAAGCACTTACCGTATTTAAAGATGTTACCGAAGTATTTACACTTGCCGAAGTTGTTTCTAAATTTGTTAATCTTCCTAAGTTTGAAGCACTTACCGTATTTAATGCATCTATACTAATTTGCTGAGATGCAGTTGAACTATTTAAAGAAGTTACTGAATTATTTACACTCGCTGATGTTGATTCAATATTTGTTAATCTAGCTAATGTAGAAGAACTAAATGAGTTTAAGTTTGTTATTGAAACTCCAACACCAGAACCTACATTTGCAATTACTGCTGCGAATGATGCAGATACTGAACCACTATATGTATCAAACCCAGTTGTTGATGAAATTGTAATTTGTGAAGAACCACTAACTATATTATCACCATCTGCTCTTAATAATTTACTTTCAGCTCCTAATGCTCCTGCCTTCCAATAGTCGTTTGTAGAATCCCAAAGTAAAGAACCACTTACCGTATTAGGTGCAGTTGGGTCTTTAACTAATAAACCACCATTTGCAGCTCCCGTACCATTTAATTCGATGATGTTATCACCTAATTGAATTGTATTTGATTCTACCGATGTTGTTGTACCTTTTACGGTCAAATCACCTAATACTACAACATTAGAACCAGTTAATTCAAATGCCGTTTTTAATGAAGATGAATATGAGTTTAATGCATCAATACTAACTTGTTGAGAAGCTGTTGATGTATTTAAATTACTTATAGAAGTATTTAAACTTGCAGTTGTAATATTTAAATTACTTACTGAAATATTTACACTTGCAGAAGTTGTTTCAATGTTAGATAATCTACCTAAAGTAGAACCACTAAATGTATTAATATTACTTAGTGAAGTATTTACACTTGCAGAAGTTGTTTCAATGTTTGTTAATCTACCCAATGTAGAAGAACTAAATGTATTAATATTACTTAGTGAAGTATTTACACTTGCAGAAGTTGTTTCAATATTTGTTAATCTACCAAGTGTAGAAGAACTAAATGAATTTATATTAGAAATTGAGATATCAACACTTGCAGATTTGGTTTGTAATTCACCTAAACTTGCAATTGTACTTGCTGAAAAACTATTAATATTAGTTATTGAAGTATTTACACTTGCAGAAGTTGTTTCTAAGTTTGTTAATCTACCATCTGCAGATGCAGTAAAGTTATTTAAAGCAGTTGTTGATGTATTTGAACTCGTATAACTATTCAATGCATCTATACTCGTTTGTTGTGATGCAGATGAAGTATTTAAAGCTGCAATTGATACATTTACACTTGCAGAAGTTGTTTCTAAGTTAGTTAACCTACCTAAAGTAGAACCACTAACTACATTCAATGCATCTATACTGATTTGTTGAGAAGCGGTTGAACTATTTAATAATGTTACTGAATTATTTACACTTGCAGAAGTTGTTTCAATATTTGTTAATCTTCCTAAAGTAGAACCACTAAATAATTCTAAATTAGCAGTTTCAATCAATAAACTTGCAGATGTATTTTCTAAGTTTGTCAATCTTCCTTCTGCAGATGCAGTAAAGTTATTTAATGCGGTTGTTGATGTATTTGAACTTGTATATGAATTTAAAGCTGCAATTGATGTATCAACACTTGATGATTTGGTTTCTAAATTTGATAATCTAGAAGCTTGAGAACCACTATCAACCGATAATGCAGTTAATCTTGCATCAACTGAACTACTATATGAACTAAAGTTTGTAGTATTTGTTACATCAACTTGTGAAGAACCACTAACTATACCACCTGGAATAGAAGAGATACTTGTGTATAAAATTTGTGAAGAACCTGATACAACCGTATTAATGTTTAATTGAGTTTTAATACCTGTTGCAAAATTCGTTGTTTGATTTACATCTACTTGAACTGAACCTGATATAACATTTGATGAATCCAATTGAGTTTTAACATCACTTGCAAAGTTCGTTGTTGAACCCGCCATAATTTGAGATGAACCCGAAACAACACCACCCTTTAAGTCTGCAGTAATTATACCATCCGTAACTCTAAAATCAATATTATTAGAGTCGGTTGCTCCTGAAATAATATTTGTAGGAATATTACTTATGTTTCCGTAAGTAATTTGAGTTGAACCTGAAACTACACCTGTTGGTAATAATGGCGTTACTTGCGCTGAACCACTTACTATTCCTGCTGGTATAGAAGAGATACTTGCATATGTTATTTGTGAAGAACCGGAAACAATTCCCGTTCCACCTAATACTTGCGAAGAACCACTTACTGTACCTGTTGGTAATAATGATGTTACTTGTGCAGAACTACTAACTACCGCCTCAACATTTAATTTAGTTTTAACTCTTGTATCAGTATAGTAAAGATTTGTTCCTTCTGCTACATCCGTAGTATCAAATCCTGTCTTGTCAGCGTCATTTAATACTACTTGCGATGAACCACTTACTATACCAGCGGGTTTACCATTTAGGTTTGCCCAAGTTGCTGCTGCCGTTGATGCACTTATTGCCGTTGCTACTGAACCACTATAATCACCAAATCCAGTTGTTGAAGTAATTGTAATTTGAGATGAACCACTTACTACTGAATCACCATTTTGTCTTAATAATTTACTTTCAGCTCCTAATGCTCCTGCTTTCCAGTAATCATTAGTTACATCCCAAAGTAAAGAACCTGAAGTAGTTGAACCACCCGTTGCATCTCTTACAACCAAACCACCATCAGATGTTCCTGCTGCATTTAATACTAATATATTATCTGCTAAGTTAATCGTAGTTGAGTCAACAACTGTTTGAGTACCTTGTACAAACAAATTACCTTTAACTGTTGTATCACCATTGAACGTTACATTAACACCACTTGCAGTAAATGCTGCTCTTAATGATGAAGTGTAATTTTGAATATCACCTAATGATGAAGAAAACGATGCAGTTAAAGTTTGTAAAGTTGTATCTTTACTTTCTTGTGATGCACTAAATGTATTTAAACTTGCAGATGTACTTTCTAAACTATTTAATCTACCATTTGCAGATGATGTAAATGCATTTAAAGCGGTTGTTGATGTATTTGAAGAAGTATAACTATTTAATGCATCAATACTAACTTGTTGAGATGCCGATGAAGTATTTAAAGCTGCAATTGAAGTATTTACACTCGCTGATGTGCTTTCTAAGTTTGTTAGTCTACCTAAGTTTGAAGCACTTACCGTATTTAAAGCGGCTACTGAAGTATTTACACTTGCAGAAGTTGTTTCAATATTTGATAATCTTCCGTTTACACTTGCAGAGGTTGTTTCTAAATTTGTTAATCTTCCACTTGCAGATGCTGTAAATGTATTTACACTTGCTGATGTCACATTCAATGCATCAATACTAACTTGTTGAGATGCCGATGAAGTATTTAAAGCTACAACTGAATTATTTACACTTGCAGATGTACTTTCTAAATTAGTTAATCTACCTAAAGTAGAACCACTAAATGTATTTAATAAATTTACTGAGTTACCAATTGTACCACTACCAATAGATTGTGATAATGCGTTTATTGAAATCGCAACTGATGAACTAAAGTTACTAATGTTACCCGTTAAATCTGGGATATCATTTTGGTCAGAACCAAGTAAGTATAAAGTTGAACTACCACTTGCGTAGTAAGGAACACCTTTAACTAAACCATTATAGATAGATGAACTAAATATATTTGGTGCGTTAGTGCCCATTAAGAATCTATTAACTGCCTGAACTGAACCACTTTCGGTTGCTGCAAACAAAATAGACGAACCATTGGAAGCCGTAATGTTTGACGAACCTGAGGTTATTATTAATTCACCTTTTTGGAAAGATGAGCTTACTGCCGATATACGTTCTAAGGAGCCACGTCTGTTTTTAATGATTTGTGCCATATTTTTTTGGGGTTATTCTCTTTACTTTATGTTAGTATTCCGATATAAATATTCATTTTCCTATAAACAATGTAAGAATAAGGATTTAATTTTATATTTTTTTATTTACAATGTCCGATGTAACTATTAAAACTCTCCTGCATCCAAATTTGAAGATGTAACATACAACTCATTATCAGTTGCAAATGTAGTATCAACGGTTGTAGCCATTGTAGACCCAGATAGGAAGTTTGCGTTAAATATATCAATGACTTGTTGAGAACTACTTATAATACCGCTTGGGAGATTTGATGTAACACTTCCTATTTGTATTTGTGTCCAACCATTTGAATTTCCTACATTTGTGGTATCGGTCAATACAAACATTGTAGAATCGTCTTGTTGAAATACAACCAATCCTTTGTAAATATTAGCAGCAGATAAAGCATAACGAGCTGACTGGTTTGCTAATGCAAATCTCGCATCAACCGGCTCACTATTCGTTATGTTAAACCCACTAGGTAATATAATTGCCATTTCTTATCGTTCTATTTATGTTAATGTATATGTTATGCTACTTCCTGCTCCACCTGCTTGCAAAAGACTCGTTTTGTAAACTTTATATTGTCCAACTGTTGTTACTGCAAACGAACCAAATACACCAAATCCACCTGTTGTGATATTTGTTAAGTTTGATAGAGAACTATTGAATACTATATAATGATATTTGTCACCAGTCCAACTTATTGTTACACTTTGTCCACTTGCCGTTGTTGTTCCTTTTGCAATTGTTCCTATCGTTCCACCCAATGTAGTATCCCATGCACCAATGTTTTCTAATTCTCCTGCAGTAAATGATGTTGCTGCACTTGCACCATGTCTTAAACTTCTAATTTTTGTATAAGTAGTAGTTGTAGTTGATGTAGTTGTAGTATCAGGAATATTATCACCCGTTGGAGATGCGTAGTTTGCAGTTGCAGTTATACTAATTGAAGTAGAACCGGTTGCAGAACCTGTTACATAATAAGGTGATGCCACATTTGTTGTCACACTTGTCAAATTCCAATTATTAGATGGATTTGCCGAAGATGATGTAAATGAAATACTACCGGTTGCACCTTGTTCAATTTGATTTGAAGTAGTTCCTAATTGAATTGTTGTAGTTGGTGTCAATGTAGGTGCTGCAGGATTTGTTTTAGATACTGTCCCTGTGGTTGTAGTTGATGTTTTATACAAACTATTATCCAATGGAGAACTTGCCGTATATTCTAATCTATATGTGTGAGAACCTGATGTTGTCGTACTATATGTTAAAGATGTTCCACTACCAACTTCTGTTAATAGAGTTGCTCCTTCATATAATGATGCACTTACTAATGTATAACCCTGATTATTCCAAGTTCCGTTAACTGAATATGCGTCTGTTACATTATTAAATCTGTCCGTTGCAAATCCGCTTGTGGATGCAGCTACCGATGTTGGTGCTAATGGTGTTCCAAAAATAAATTTCAATGTTCCGTTTACAAATGTCACTGCAACATCTGCACTATAATCTGCAACTTCTATTCCTGTTAAGTTTTGTACACTATTTGTTACATAACTAATAAATCCACTACTTGCACTTAAACTTGCTAACGATGTTGATACCGATGAACTTAAACTTGTAATCGATGCTGCACTTCCACTTAAAGTTTCTGCAATCGATGTACTAATTGAAGATGATATTAAAGCTTGTGACGATGATAATGATGCACTAACAATTGCAACTTCTATATCCGTTGCTATAACCGATAATGAACTACTCAATGATGCACTTACAATATCAACGATGGATTGAGAAATTGAAGAACTTAAAGTATTTAAA
>Ga0208306_1000084_pt1 | contig 30393 bp, 41 predicted proteins | sample Colrivmet1449A02_FD_187632 | JGI IMG/M metagenome (GOLD analysis project Ga0208306, IMG submission 187632) | Estuarine microbial communities from the Columbia River estuary - metaG 1449A-02 (SPAdes) (version 2) | ecosystem: Environmental > Aquatic > Marine > Intertidal zone > Estuary | place... | reverse complement strand
TCTTACTATGCAAGCGTCGTTTTTGATTATCTTGATAACGTAAACATAAAAGAAATGAATCTTAATGATGCAGATATGCATGATTATTTAGCATTTTATAGTTTCTTTGAAGCTATAATTGATTATAAAGCTGATAAAGGAGGAAATTAAGGTGGGGATGTACGATAGCATAGATTGCCAGTATCCACTACCAATGCCAGAAGACCCTAAAGGGTACACTGGTTCATACGGCTTTCAAACTAAAGACTTTGATTGCGGTTTAGACATTTACGTCATTGACAAAGATGGGCGTCTATTCATTGAGCAGCGGGAGACAGAATTAGTAGAAGGAGATCCGAATAGCAAAAACTTTTTGGATAGATTGACGCATCAAAGGACTGTCAAGACTTGGCTTGAGGCTTTAGATAATACTTGCACGATTGAATTTCATGATTATATTACCAGTAATAATACTGATTATGATTATTGGATTCAGTATAAAGCAACCTTCATTCGCGGCCAGCTAAGTGATGTGAAATTAACTAATTTTGAAGCTACCTGCAATTCTAAAAGAAAGAAGAGCGATGAAGAATTCAAGATTAAATTGGGACAAAGACGCGATTTCGTAGGAACTTGGCGTTATAAATACATTTATCATCCCTATAATACTGTACTGAGAGTAGTAGTGAGGAGGACCACTAAATGGCTAGGAACAGTAAGCACCTTAATCTACAAGCTAGAAACAAAGATAAGAATTTAAATAGTAATTATAATTGCAAAGACTGCAATGAAATAGTTCACTATAAGTATAATACCTGCCCAAGGTGTGGTTATTTTCATCAAAATAATGAAGCTAGAAATTCAGATCCTATAATTAAATAAATATGACAATAGAGTGCTGCGGTTGCAATAAGAAAGAAACGTTCAAAGACTCCAAAGAAGCGTGGATGGGAGGTTGGGACTTTATTAATGATAAATTTAATAAGTCTCAGGTAGTTTGTGATACCTGTATCCCTTCTGAAGCTCTTCAAGTGGTATATAATAAAGGGCGCGGGGGAGATCTATTTAATATAGCTTTGAAGCATTAAGCGTATTTATTAAGATAAGTAAGAGATTGTCTATTATAGGTAGAAATAAGTTAAATAAAGTAGAGAATAGTAGAGAATAAGAGAAGAGATAATGGTAAGAATATTCACTGTATTTTGTCCATGAAAACAGTAGCAAAATCAATCACTTTCTCTCTCTGAAAACAAGGCAGAAACTCTGGTTTTACTGGGGTTTTTGCCTTTTTTATTAGAATTAATATAAGATAAGTATAGGAGATAGATATAAGGAATATAATAGGAGTAATAGTAGAGTACAATAAGAGAGTATTGTATAATCTTATGTAAATTTCTATAATAATGATGGGTTTGCCGAAAATATAATTAGTAATTCATCCTTTTTACCCCCAAAAGCCCACCAAAACGCTCTCAAATGGCAATTTTGTCTGATTTTTCGCTCAATAATGATTAAATTTTGCCCTATCCCTCGCGAAATAACAATAAATTTCTATTTACCCCTAGGCAAAAGTACACTTTTATATAAACCCCTAGGGAAAAGTAAACAAAACCATACTCAGATCAAGAAATATGCAAAAACCCCAGCAAAAGCACACATTTCAAAATAATGATTAAAATTTGGGATCGTTTTTTTGTATTTACCCCTAGAGAAAAGTAAACAAATTCTATTCTAGCCCTACAGGAAAGTTAATAAATCGATCCAAAGATTACCAGATAAATACTAAATAAACATTATTATTATGACCATCACTTTCGTAATTGCCCGCTGTCCCCCCCTTACCTTCTCATCAAGTTGGACTATTAAATATTAATGGATTTTGCCCGATTTGAGTCTAAATAACTTAATCATAGATAATTTTGCCGGATCTCACACTAAATAACTAAATCAATGAAGCCAAATATTACCAATGACAGAGTAAATAATACACTTGAGTTTGTTTATGAGAATAAAAACATTACCAAGTGGCGAATAATTAATGCAATCAAAGAAGACACTGAGTATATCTATGGGTTTGATTTGGAGGACGATAATGATTACAAAGCCTTCAAGAAAAACAAAATACTTGGCGGAAAGATTTTCTCTTTTCGTGGTTGACTGGGTATGATGTATGGTGTAGGGTGCTTGTGTTCTAGGGTGGCGCAATGGTAGCGCAGCGCACTGTTAATGCGTTGGTTGGGGGTTCGAATCCCTCCCCTAGAGCCAAAAAAAAGTTTCGCAAAATAGTTGACGGCAGTGTAGGATGGTGTAAGTTGTCGGTGTTCTTTAGATGCGTTCGTAGCTCAACGGTAGAGCATCGGCCTTTTAAGCCGGTGGTTGTGGATTCGAATTCCACCGGACGCACCAATTTTGTTCTTTATCATTTTAATTAGTTGCAAACTGTTTTTGCAATTATATTAATAGGTATTGTAGCGGGATCACTAGTGATGCATTGATTCTGGTAAAATTTCCATGCCTGTATCGTAACTACATAAAACGATATTACGGGCCATTAGCTCAATTGGTTAGAGCAGGGAACTCATAATTCCTTGGTTGTCGGTTCAAGTCCGGCATGGCCCACCAATGCCACTATGGTGAAATCGGCAGACACAGCAGACTTAAAATCTGCTGCCTTACGGCGTGACAGTTCAAATCTGTCTAGTGGCACCACTTTTGCAGCAATGAGGGCAGTCGTCACTAAGACGTAGTTTAGGGTACTGGAAATAATCCGGTACATTAGACAACTGAGCGACCTGATCTGCGGAAAACATACAGTGCGCCCAAGTGATAATGTTTCTAGTCACTTTACACTGAGAAAAAAATGGGTATTAATTTTGACCATTGGTGTAGAGAATTATGCACACTACAAGACAGTAGGAGAGACTGAAATTGAACGAGAAGACATTTGGAAAAAAAGTACATATATGTTCGAAAATAAATGTATTGATTTTCCATAATATATGGAACAATAGTGAAATCCTCGTATATTCGCAAGTCATGGTCATCCAGTTCTTTAAATAATTTATCTCATTAGAAGAAAATACTTCTAGTAAGATTTAATGTCCTCGTAGCTCAGTTGGATAGAGCATCTGCCTTCTAAGCAGATGGTCACAGGTTCGAATCCTGTCGAGGACACCATTTCTAAATGATTAGATATCCAATTCATTACATGATTCTCATAACAAAAACAGATGATTCTTTTTCTCTCTCTTATATGAAATATGAGGGGCTTGACACGCAGCAATTCATCAAGTATGGTCTTGAGGTCTGGGAAGTAGCCCAGTTCCTCGGCGGCAACTAAATAATAAATATATGTCTCAAATTAAGTTAACGAAGAAGGCGCAGGACATTTTAAATCAAATCATGTCTGCGGATGCAGTAGGGATAGAACACGGAATAAACATTCAACGAGTCTCTGTTGATGATATCTTAATATCTAGCAAAGGGATTCAATTTTCACTTGATGATGATGATTTTTCTGAAATCTCAAATGAGACTCTCAACAAAGCTTACATCAAAGATAATGTCATAATCATTGACGACAAAGATATTCAAGATAATGAGTATGGTGATATAACTATTACCTTGTATAGATTTTCTAAGTTCGCCGCGCTTTAATTTCAAATATAAAAAGTATATGACAATCACTACACTAACAACTCACGGACAAAAGATCTCCAATCAGATCGTTTCTGCGGATGTAATTGAAATCAATCAGGGGCCATTTAGTTTCACTGCGCTCACTGAGACTGTCCTCACAGAAGAAGATAAGATTGTAATTAGCTACGAAGTTGATGGCGAATACTGCAAGCACGAAATCACCAATGATATGCTAAATAATGCACACGTTGAAGATGGACACATAGTGTTTGCATGGGGAACTCAACTGAGTATTTCTCTATATAAGCTCTCCGTCGTCAACGCAGTCGAATAATTAATTTTTAAATAAGTAGAAGTAAAATAAGGGTAATGAGTATACTCTAGATTGTCTGCTAGGGTAGGTCCCCGTTGTTCATGCATATCATACCTGTCCCGTAACTCATAAAATCGGGGCCTTCTATTTATTTTTTTCTTTCTAATAAAAAACCAACATGCACATCGAAGAGGATCAATCAATATTTTTTATACTTAGTATATTTTTGGCTGGATGCATAATGATTAAGATTCCCGCCGGTTGGGCATTGATTACACTTTCTTTATATTTTTTTGTACAAAAACTCAGCCGGTAGCTAGTATATAGTGTATGTCATTAACTGATACACTAAATAGTACTGCCGGTCGTTTCACCACCCTAGTTGTAGGCTCTAAGAAGGAGAACACTAAGTTCTGCGCTCAGATCCTATCTGCTTCTGCGAAGACTGTTTCTTTCTATGATGTGAATGCTGACGCTGATCGTCGCGTTCCTGTTAGTAAGATTCTTTCTGTTAAGTCTGGTAAGATTCAGTACGCTAAGGCGTAATAGCAAAGATAACAACAGCCCATTAGTTAAATACTAGTGGGTTTTTTTTGTAATTGGGGATTTGCATAATGGTAGTGCAGGAGCCTTTGAAGCTCTTTGTAGGGGTTCGATTCCCTTATCCCCAACCAAATAATAAAGACTAGCCTCCTCAATACAGGGGGCTTTTTTATTGTAAATATTAAAGAGATTGTTCGCAAATAAGACAAATATTGCCTGATATCCTTTAAATATGTAGGGGGGAATAGATGAGAAGAGAATAGATTTGTCAAGGATTATTTTTGATTATGATTATGATAGTTTTTGGATTTGGGGTGCCCGATACAGGAAACTATGGCCCTGAAAGATTCTGAAGAAAAAGCGAAAAAGAAGTTGCACCTGATCTCATTGCCTTCTAAGGTATGTCCCGTCAGATGACACTTAACACTAACACTTCACTCATGAACGAAATCAACGTCACTCCCGAAGAAACCTCATTCACTCCCGCGACCGACAAGCTCGACTATTCTGTCGAGACGGTCTCGCTGCTCACTCCTGAAGGCGAGCATTCCGGCTGGATGGCTAACCGCCGCACCGATACCAAGGCCGTGTTGGGCGTTTGCACTGAACGCTACACGCTGGTTCAGAACTCCTCGCTGATCGAAACCGTCGAGACCGCCTTCGCCGACAACAAGTTGGGCGAGTTCAGCCGCAAGGCTTACGTCGAACGCGACGGCGCTCGCGTCTATGTCCAGTACGACTTCAAGAATCAACTCATCAAGATGCCCAAGGTGGGCGACGAGCTTGGTTTGCGCTTGGTTCTCAACAACTCGTTCGACCGCTCCTGTCGCGTCTCTTTCGAGATGGGCATGCTCCGCCTTGTCTGCACCAACGGCCTCAAGAGCCTCTCCAACGAGTTTTGCCTCACTCAGAAGCATTCGGACAAGCTGGACGTTTCGCGCCTTGTGGACGTTGTTAGCGGCGCTGTTGAGGGCTTCAAGGATAGCACCAGCGTCTTCAGCCGCTTGGCTGAACGCGCCATCAAACACGATCAAGGGTATTCCATCCTCGACAACCTGACCAAGGCCAAGGTCATTGCTGACCGCAATGTGGACAAGGTCAAGCTCATCTGGAACGATCCTTCTCACCGCGAGGACAAGTCCCGCAACCTCTGGAGCCTGTACAACGCCGTGACGCAATTCACCAGCCATCAGGTTGAGCCCACTTCCTACGAACTGGCGCAACGCATCAACCGGGGCACGTTGGTCGCGCTCAACAAGGCCAGCCTGATCGAGGCGGACTTCAAGAAGCTGACGACCGCCATCGCCAAAAACTAAGGCCAGATCGCCAAATAGAAGCAGCACGGGGCATCCTACGGGGTGCCCCTTTTCGCTGCCCACGATAGTTTTCCCCTCTGGGGTGCCCACAAAGAAAAACTATGAAATACTAAAGAAACCCTTGCAAACTGCTGCCAATGAATTACTATTTCCCTGCATGAAAAAACGAAAGACAGTCGATCTGGAATCGGTGAAAGAGAAAGTTAATCACTTCTTCGCCACCAGCAAGAATGAGGCTACAATCCAACGCAGGACTCTCCAGTTCTTCGTGACTGATCTATTGATGGAAGCAAAGCAATATAGAGGCTTCAACTATCTGCACAAGCACCATGTCGAAGAAGGTCTGACCTATGGAGTCGAATGGAATGAAGCTGGCGACAAGGCTACATTCAAAGATGAGTCAAGAATTTTCTTTCATTAATCTCTAAATATTAAAAAGATTAACCGCAAATAAGGCAAATAAGCCTCGATTTAATAATTGGGGCTCTTTTGTTATTACCATAGTTTTTCAGATTGGGGACCCCGAAGCCAGAAACTATCAAAGAAAAGTAAACAAAACGCTTGCAATGATTCACGCCTTGGCCTACCCTTTCCACGATGAACCTTGACTATGCCCTTGATTTCGTTGGCGGGCTTTCTGCGCCCAGCAAAATGCCATGCCGATCTTATTCTATTCCTGCAAAGCATTGCAAAACCGGCGCAAAATTAGTGCCCGTAAAGAATAGTGTTTGTTCTAAGTGTTATGCGTTAAAGGGCTTTTATAGTATGCCCAATGTTAGAAACGCTTTACAAAAGCGATTTGATTCTATAGATAAGCCCGAGTGGGTTGAGGCTATGACTATTGCTATTGCTGGTAAAGAAAAGAGTGGATTCTTTCGTTGGCACGATAGCGGCGACATTCAATCGGTAATTCATTTAAGAAAGATATGTCAGATTGCAATTAATCTTCCTGATATTACTTTCTGGCTTCCTACTCGGGAGTATTCTATTGTCAGCACTTATGTTAAATTGTATGGGGCTATTCCTTCTAATTTAACTATTCGACTTTCTTCTCTAATGATTAATGGTAATGCACCTAGCGCTATTGCCAAAACATTAGGGTTAACTACTTCCGGCGTGTCAAAAGATCAGACATTTAATTGTCCTGCTTCTAATCAAGATAACAAATGCCTTACTTGCCGCGCTTGTTGGAATAAATCAGTGCAAAACGTAAGCTACAAATTACATTAAATCATGATGATATTACTACTAATAGTAGTATTGATAGGAATAATAATAGGAAACAAATCCAATGACACAAGATAAACAAATAGCAAAACTAGAAAAGAAAATCACTGACCTAAAGGTAATGAAGAAAAGCGCTAGGTCTTTACAAAAGAAACGAATCAAATTAAAACTCAAATTGTCAGATATTAAGAAAAGTCTGAGGAACATTAGTTTAAAAGTCAGCAGGTTTGCGAATAAGACTCCAAAGATTAAAGAATAACAGAACAAATATCAAATAAAGCACCCTCTAGTGTTTAACACTAGGGGGTTTTTCTATAGTTTTCGGAATTGGGGAGCCCAAAGTAAAAAACTATCAAATTAAATTTGACTCTCGCGCCGTTTCCCATTACCTTGTCCCTGATGAAACTACTTACTGTCGAATTGATGGAAAAACTCAGCAAGGCAGGGGCGGATAGCTATGTGCCCCTCTGCAAACTATTCACCCCTTGGGGCGCAGCAACTTGGCTCATTACAGGCATCGAAGGCGGCATCCTGCATGGCTTCGCTGACTTGGGCATGGGTTGCGTGGAATGGGGCGGTATTGCTACCTTGGGCGAAATGGAAGCTATCAGGGGACGATTTGGTTTGAAAATTGAGCGAGATTTACACTGGACAGCAAGGGCTGACTTGAATTACTTTGAGTTGGACTCACTTGTTGGGATTTAACAACAATAAAGAATAAATATGAAATACAAAGTCACACTATATCAAGAGGTTTATACTCATTTAGAAATTGAAGCTAAATCAGAAGATGAAGCAAGAGATTTAGTCTTAAGGGGAGAATTTGATGATGATAACACTATTGATATCGAAGTCGAAGTAAGAGAGTCTGAAATAATTGATTCAGAAGAAATTAAAGAATAATATGAAAACATATAAGCAATTAGTTTTGGTAGAGTTCCGTCATTGTCCTCCATTCTTGTATAATATTGTTAGTGATAAGCCTATCTCTATGGATAATGTAGTTCAGCATTTTATTGATACTGAAGATTTCGATGGGGAAAGAGACAGTATTACGTTTATTGATGAGATAACTGAAGTTAAGTTGTAAAGCAATATGAAAATGATTTCCCAAACTAGACGCTTTGAGGTTCAATCAATTTTTGAAGATAACAAAACACTTTACATTGTTACTACTAGAGGAGAACTCTTTCCTGACAACACACAAAGCAAAGCTATTACATTTGATTTCAAAAGATTAGACGGCAAAAAGCTAACAAACAAAGAAGAAAAATTCAGTGATGATGTGTTTAATCACATAATAAAGGACAAACCATGAATCCCTTTGACGAAATCTTAAACAAATTAGAAACAATAGATACTAAATTAAATAACCAAAAAGACTCTGAGATAAAAGAAATATTATCAGATATTGTTTTTGTATTAGATTTAATAACAGAACAGCTTCACTTATCTACTAAAGAATAAAACACAAGCCCCGCTTCGGCGGGGTTTTTCTTTGATAGTTTTGGGCTTTGGGGTGCCCAGACCGGGAAACTATGAAGGGGGGCCGAAGCCCCCCGTTACACTATCCTATTACCATTGACCCCACATAGTGAGCCAAGCCTTATGTGCGGCTAATTGGTGTATATTGATACCATATGTAACCATAATGACTGATTCATTGATACCAGACTTCAGGGCTTCATAGATACCTTGCTTATTAGTCTTGGGAATAATAGTCTTCTGGGTAACAACAGAAGCTTGCTTCTTGGCATTCATATTCTCGACCTTATAGTTATGATTTAACACATCGTGGTCATTAGTAATACAGAAGCAAAGCATGGGAGATTTGACGCCCACATATTCAATTGCAAAAAGTAAATGATAGCCGCGCTCATCCATTAGCGGCTTAAAGTAATTAAGGATAGCCTGAGCAGGGCTAACCTTCTTTGCATCTTCAAGGATTGCAGCAGGAACGTTTTCCCGTCTGCGCCAATTGGTAGTAAAGGTGAATACCTGAACTTGTTTACCAGTTGCCCTATGATAATCAAGATCAAAGAAAGAAGGCTGGCCGCAGAAATCAAACCAACTAAATACATTTTCCTGTTGTGTATAGACATCCATTGCCTGTTCAACGTGTTCGTTTATATAGCTAACATTATGATTATCTAACACATCATAACGCTCTTCTACGTTATATTCATATGTAGCTTGATCGCGTTCAAAGCAAACAAGATCCATTTCTAATTGAGAACCAAACAAATTACGAAAGCCGTAATTGTTTAACACATACTTTTCAAATTCCCAACTAGTGCCGGGAAGTGATAAAACACTAACCTTGTCTTTGTTAGATGCAAATTGGTCATAGACCTTGCAAATGAGGTGACGGACTGAGTTCTTAACAGTGTTATTCATGCAGGGAGACATTAGCCCTTGAAAGGAGAAGTGTCAACGCTCTTTCTCACTTTTCTTTGCCATGATAGTTTTTTCCTTCGGGGTACCCAATCCCAGAAACTATGGAAAACCCCGCCGAAGCGGGGTCGCGCTATTCATAAACTTCAATACAAGCCTTTAATGTGTTTTCATGAATTTCTAATACTTTACTAAAATCCTTTTGATATCCGCCAGCTAGATTCCATACGATTGGAATGTTATTATTTTTAGCAAATTTAAATACAATCCTGTCTCGCTCAAGCATTTGTTCTGTAGTGAGATCACCGCCAAGTGGATCATTAACATGAGGGTCAGCACCGGCTTGATACAATAGAATTTCGCAATCTTTTACAGCATCGAGTGTTTTATAAAGATTTTTTAATGGTATTCCATTTGAGTCACGATACCCAAAGATTTTACCATGACTAAGATGAGTGATATCTTTAATTTTTAACTTTTCAATAATATCTTCAGTGCCATCACCCCAATGAGCGTCAAAGTCAACGATACCAATATTCTTAACATTATGATTCTTCTTTAGTAATTGAACAGTGACAGCAAGACCATTAAATGTGCAAAACGCGCCACCATTATAATATCTAGCATGATGAAACCCACTAGTGGGTGACATTGCAACTTTATTGTTTAGAGCATGGACGGCGGCATTATAAAAACTACCAGATGTATAAGGTAAGCTATCAGCAACTTCTCTAATACAATTACCAAAACCATTAGGGATATTGCAATCTAATACGCCATCAATATATTTCTTGTCGTGACAAGTATAAAATTCCTCCCTTGTAATTGGTTTCCAGTCGCTATTTATAGAAACATGAGGATTTTTTTTGAACAAATCATAAACCTTCTTAGGTTTGCTTGCGCTAGGACTATAAGATTTATTATTATTGACGTTTTGATTTTCTTTGTAAAAAACAGTGATCATATTTAATTTCTTTGTATTATATTAGTGAGAGCTTCTTTTCCTTTTTCTATCGCATGGATATCTAAATGGTATAGCTTATGCCAGTCTTCATGCTTTAATGACATTAACTCTTTGATTCGTCTTTCAGCATTATTTAGTGCTACGCGAAGGTCTACTATTTCTTGTATTGTTATCTTTAGCTCTGAATTCATATTATGAATACTCTTATCAGCTTTTTCTAAAACGTCAACAAGTATTTTTGATTAATCAATGTTCACAATCGTGACGAAACTTCAACTGAGACGCTTCACAATCAAAACACTCATCATCCTGATCTTTAACAATAATAAACTCGCCGTGGTATCCAATCACCACTCCATCAAATGAATGATAAAACAAATCATTCGGCATTGGATGAGCAACCACCCTCATTCCGATTGGAAACTCGTCTTTTAAATCTTCGCTGATATTCATTTTCATCGTGGGAACATCTTACAGGATTTAGGCCGGAAAGTCAACAGCTTTTTAGTGAACAAGATTCAACTTTGCAGAAACATATTTGTTGCCAAGATCATCTTTGCCGCAGATTGCAAGACAATTGTTCATCCATTTTTCTGCCAGTTCATGTGCTTTTCTGCTGCTTTTCGCATCGAATCCTTTGACGACAGACGTTGAATAACGAGGGAAAACGAGTTCTAACTTGAAAAGATATTTGTTTTTCATAATCAAAAAGATATCAGATATTTTGCGCCTGTCAAAGATTATTTTTAATCTTATTCCAATATTTATCAGTAGATGATTTATTCTTGCGCCAGTTAGGGCCAGCGTTATGAAGCCGAGCTAGAGTTTCTATGTCGTTATTAGCAAAGGCTTTGGGTTCATATCTCATAAAGTATTTTTCACAGACTTTACGGGCAACTGTAGGCTCATAAACCTGAGTATGGCTTCCCTTGACCCCAGAGTCAAGAAAATACATTGGGCGAATTTGGTAAAGACCAAGGGCAGTTTCTTTAGCGTTGACTGCCTTGGGGTTGTTGCTGCTTTCGACAGCAGCCATTGCGCGAAACAAGTCTTCTTTGGTGCCATAGTTTCGGCGCGAGGAACCAAGGGCGACAAGGGCGACAGCAAATAGAGATAAAGCGATTTTGTTCATGTGAGAGAAAATATCAGATTCAGAGAGAGAGTCAAACTTTTTTTCGATTTAATAGTTTTTTCTTTCGGGGTGCCCAAACCCGGAAACTATCGAAAGTTTCGCACTTGTTTCATGAGGGTCAAAATTTCAAGAGTAAATCATTAAAAAACTCTTGACAAAAATCCCTGTCGTGGGTTCTCCCCACGCACCATGAGTGCGAAACTAAAAGGGTAACGGTGTTTCTAAAGGCCCAACTATCAACACCCGCCGCAAGTTCTCCCTGCGTACCATGCCGTTACCAGTGCCCTCACTTCGACTTCGAAGGAGGCAAAATTTGTTTGAAGTCAACTAGCCCGCCAGACAGGTCACGAATCAACTCTCTCTCAACACTAGTGACGGTTTTCTTTCCCGTCAACTGAAAAATGATGTTTGCGTCGTTTTCATTGGCGACGTACTCGCGGGTAGTCCCGTAGACTTCGCGGTTGTAAAACTCAATTGTTCTTTTCATTACCTCTACAGCTTAAGCTTTGCGGGGAGAGAGTCAAATAAAAAGTAAAATTATTTTCGCACACGGGGCGCATGGGATAGTTTTCGCGTCTGGGGTGCCCGAAACGGGAAACTATAAAACCCCGCCGAAGCGGGGGTGAGGTTTTTTAGCTAACGAACTTGACTTTGGTCCAATCTGCCTTGTCAAGGATTTCCGTCAACTTGGCGACAGTTCGATCCTTTTCTCCTTCGTCGATTACGCTATTCATGAAGTATCGGATATCAGTCCGATAGGCCAGAAGCTGCAAACGCATTTCCCTAAAGGTTTGCTTGTCAATTATCACTTGGCTGTATCTCGTTTCAGGGGCTGCGGGTATAGGGGCTTCCTCCGCAGGGGTGACGGCGATGAGATCGCGGAGGTCGCTGGCGGTGTCGATGTGCTGATGTTGATTTTCCATAACGAAGACAGGTTAGCACACTCAATCTGATTGTCAAAAATTATCTCAAATCGGTGCAAATAAAGTGCAAATAAAGGTCTTGACACGGCTTGCCGCTTATGCTCTCCGCATAGTTTTTGAATCTGGGGAGCCCAAACTTGGAAACTATGAAACCCGCCCGAAGGCGGGTTCTTAATTAATCAAAAGTGATCGTTCGCGCAATCTTCCTCCGCTTCCTTGCTCCACCTGTCGTAGCTTGCGAATATCTCCTTTTCGATCTCCTTGATCTCCTCTGGAGTGAATCCTGCTGAATCCCAGATAGTTTCAAAAGGCTCAAGGTACTTGATCCCTGCATCGTATCCCGTGCGTCCCCAGTACTCATAAGCGCCGATTCCGGTGCTTTGCCATTCAAAGCCAATCGTGACTTCAATTTCAATCTCATCGTTGCGCGACTCAAGGAAGACTTCCAAGGTGAAGGTCTTTTCAACGTTGCAAGAGGTTTTTAATTTCATCATCCCTACGGTATCAGATTGACAGCAGTTGTCAAAAAAATATCCAAATAAAAGCCAAATAAAAGGTCTTGACAAGGGCTTCCGCCTATGCTCAACCATAGTTTTCGCATCTGGGGAGCCCAGATTGGGGAACTATGGTTTAGGTATCAAAATTGATCAAAAATAAAATTCGACAGGTTGCGTGGGTGTGCTAAAGTTCACTGTCGGGTAGTTCTCATTTATAAACACAACATGAGTATTAATACAGAAACCACAATCAAGTTTAGTGATTTAGAGGAAGTGATTATCACTAACTCTGGAACCGCCAATGCATATGTCGATTCCGCTTTTCATAAACAATTGAATCGCGATTTAACAGAAGCTGAGTGTGATAGTATCACTGATTTATACTTTCAGGAGTTGTATGAATTGCATCTCAGCCGCTTCTAATATTATGAACATCATCAACGGAACTCTAAAGAACAAAGGAAATCTCAGTGTATGCGATTTCCAAATCAACGTATTCGGAATTGAAATCCCTGTTGAGGTCATTTTCGATACTGATAGTGATGATTTCAATCGGTCATTTCAGTTTGTAAGTATGGTTGCTTATGACAAATCACCCTTTGACGCTGATTCTATTATTGAGATTGACGATTATATCGACTCCAAAGCCATTGATGAATGGCAAAGATATATCAATGAACCATAAGTAATACAATCCCGCTGTAGCAATACGGCGGGTTTTTTTGTGCTAAATATTACGCAAATAAGAGCCAAATAATAACATTATTTATTAGTGATTTATCACTATTTCATAGTTTTTTGAATTGGGGTGCCCGAATCGAGAAACTATCGATTAGGTATGTAAATTGATCAAAAATAAATTTTGACATCCTGTGTGGCTATGTTAAGGTCTTATCGTAAGTTAATACTTATTTAAAAACAATATGATTGAAACTATCGAAAACGAAGAAACGGAAACTCCTTCCACAATGCTGTCATATGACGAAACATTCGCACTCTTCAGCGCGATAAGCCAAGACATTACTCTTATGACAGAACGGGTAGATTTTTATAAACAGCGTCATGATCATCTTTCAATAGAAAGTCTGGAGTTTTGGAGTGTGCGTTTGGACAAGCTGGTTAGTGTCAGACAAAAGCTAAAAACAGGATTTCAAATTAATCCGATGTTTACAAATATCTGGTGAAATAGTGCAAATACAATAACCCTGTTGTAGTAATACAATAGGGTTTTTTTCATAGTTTTCGCTTTTGGGCAGCTCAGAAAGAAAAACTATCAAATTGATTTGCAATCTCATTCCCGTCAGCTACCCTTTGGGCACCATGAGTTCTTCCTCCTGCCTCGCCACTACCGCCGCCACCCTCGCGCTCGCGCATGAGGTGAAGTCTGTCATTCAACAAATCAACGATTGCGCTAATAACATCACAAATGCTAATTTCCATTCTGCTAGTGATATTGCTTTGGAGCTTGATAAGATCAATTGCAGATTAGCTTCTGTCTGTCATTCACTCGGATTGAAAGATCTTTCTGATAGTATTAAAGTGGGAGACAAGTTTTTGCATTTTGGTTTCTATCGCCCCCGTACTTGTATAGTTAATTCTATACATGGATCTACTGTTTATTGGCAGACTAATGATAATCCTGAATTGACTAGGTGCGGAAATTCTTGCATTAGTTCTTTTGAATTGCGTGAAATGCGCCCTTTTATTGGCAAAGAATGGACATTGAAATGTGACTAACTTTGTCAAATAGATAGCAAATAACATAACTCCGTTATACTACTATAGCGGAGTTTTTATAGTTTTTGCTTTTGGGGTGCCCAAAACGGGAAACTATGGTGAAGCAAGGACCATGCCAAGTGTCTTTGTTACTTTTGTGTGACGAATTGCGTTTTCCCTTGCAATCAGAAAGAAAATGAGTCATCTTATGCGCGTAGTTAACAACGAAACGAAAACCACTATGTGCGAAGATTATCCTTGTTGCGGTCACGAAAGCGGCGGTTGCCCCGTTGTCAGCGAAGACGGTACGGAGCGTTTCCACTGCGCCCGTTGCAGCGTTCTGATGCCCCCAAAGGCACGGAGCGCGGTTTGCCAGCCTTGCCACTCTAAGTGGGAGCGCGATTGGGACGAAGACCCCACTGGGCAAGATTCGGACTGGTGAAATAGTAATAAATACAAACCCCGTTGCAGTAATGCATCGGGGATTTTTTATGTCAAATATTAATTGAACATTACACAAATAAAGAACAAATAAGAGTATTGCTAGTGATTTATCACTAATTTGATAGTTTATAGATTTGGGGAGCCCAAACCCGGAAACTATCGCGAAGCAAATCTCATGCCAAAGCCAATTGTTAAATTCTGGTGACAAATGACTTTTGCCCTTGATTTGAGATGAAAAGTCAGCGACAATGTGCGCGACGGTAAGAAACAACAAAAAATCACTATGTACCAAACCACTGAAGCCCAGAGCAAATCCGAAACCGCCCTTAAGAAAAAGGGATTCCGTTTCTCGGCTTGGCTCCCCTTTGAACCGGACGCTGAGAATCAACCGGCAGAGGGGACAGAACACCTCGGCGTCATCGTGATGGTGAAGCGAGCCACTCGTTTCTCTACTGAGTATCGCGAAATCAATCCTGACGGTTTTATCAATTAAACACTAAACAAATACAATAGCCCTACTGTGATAAACAGTGGGGTTTTTTTGTGTCAAACATTACGCAAATATTACGCAAATAACGGACAAATAATAGTATTACTAGTGATTAATCACTGATTTCATAGTTTATAGATTTGGGCTCCCCAAAACAGAAAACTATCGTCGCCCGATAGTTGGCATGGTTCGTGCTACGCTCGCAGCATAAGCCGTGCCAAGTGCCCGTTAACGTAGAAAATTAAAGTAGATTCATTTCTTGTATATATATATCAGTATGTTAAATTGTCATAGTCAGTTTAGCTCTTATATAAAACAACTATATGATCAACATAGAACAAGTCCAAGCGGGTAGTATTGCTACTATTCTAATGCAAGGTGAATACAAAATGAATAAGGGAGGCAGTAGTGGCATCCCCCTCAATGCATATAGCGGTCGTGTGACAAGAGCCTATAGGTTTGCTATCACACTAGCTGGAGAAGAGACGTACTTTAACAAGTACCCAGACGCTATTGGTAAACCAATGTGGTTTGAATTTGTTAAAGATGGCCTAGTGAAACACAAGAAGACTGGTCAATTATATGTAGCTGGTCTTCCTACTAAAAGCAAACGCAATAAGTTCGATTTGTTAGTAGACGGTCGGCCTATTACTTCACAAGAGCGTAAAGATATTGAGCAATATAGGACCGACAAAGAGGAAGCCAAGTTCCTCACTATAGCAATTGACAATTGCATTAATGTAGAGTCGTTTGAGATGTACGGAGTAGAGTGATATGATAATACTACTTCTTGTTGTCGTGTTAATAGGCATGACTAGATAAGCCTTAGTGACAAACCCTCTGTAGCAATACAGGGGGTTTTTTGTGTTAAATATTATCTAAATATTACGCAAATAATAGTCAAATAACAGTCAACTATTGTATTACTAGTGATTTATCACTAATTTGATAGTTTTCGGAATTGGAGACCCCAAAATGGAAAACTATGCTTTTCACAGGCTTGGCATAGAACCTGCTGGGAGCAAGAAGTGTGCCAAGTGTGACTTGGCATGAAACGTGCTAGCCTTTGGATTGAGTAGTCAAAGATTCTTTGAGATTCTTTGAGATTCTTGGTGACTCTCATTCGAAACTAGACTAGTCTTTCCCTGTGATCGATCTTACCAAAATCCGCGCAGGTTCCATTGTCACCGTTTTGCTCAAAGGCGAGCATTCGATGAAGACAGGCGGGCGCTCTGGCGTTCCCTTGAATCCCTTGTTGGGCCGTGTGATGAAGAATCACCGATTCGTGGTCACGCTTGCGGGGCCTGAATCCTACGGCAACCGGCATGAAGACGCACCCGGTGACAAGCCGTGGTTTGTGTGGGTTAAGCCCGGACTAGTCAAACATCCGGTGACTGGGCGTGAATACGTCGCAGCGCTTCCTTCATCTGCGATGAAGTCGCTTGGATATGTGGTCGATGGCCGTCCGGCCACCGCCGAAGAATTGGAGACAATTGCACTTTACAAGAAAGCGAAGACTCCGCCAAAATTCCTCACCTTCCCAGTGGAAGACGTAGTTAATCTGGTCCATTAAACGAATCGAAAGTCAAATCAAATCCCCTTCGAAAGAGGGGGATTTTTTTTTGCAAAGATCGCCGAAAAACCCTATTGACATTGCCCCCTATTTATGGAAATATTGCCAGAGGCTTTTCAAATACGGCGGCGGGGGGGTCTAAAAATCATTCTGCCCTTCTTCTATTAATATACCTCTTGTTAATATATACCTCTATCATTCTATCCTTAAATCAATAATTCTTTTCTTTTATTAATGATATCCATTAAAAGAATCTATTATTCTATCCTTTAGTAAAAGTATATCTCTATTAAGTATCATATAGTAAATAAAGGTAAGACCCCCTATTTCTCAAAAAAACAAGCCAAACGGGGAACCCAGAAACTTTGCAGGGTCAAAAAATCCCCGGACCCCCCTGTGAAAAATACCTTTTTTAGATATAGCTTGTGTAGATATATCTAATGTTAATCAAATGTTCTGTCTGTAACATTGAAAAAGAAGATATAGAATTTAACAGAGTAAAAGGTAAGTGCAACCCTTGTTGTTACTCCCAAGAATACAATAAGATTAAAGAACTGATGGGCCATCCTGAGACTGGCGAGCTAGTCTATCTCAAAAAAGTCATCTTAAGCAAAGCAAAAAAGCGTTCAAAAAAGAAAAATCTAGAATTCAATCTCACGCTGGCCGATTTAATAAGTATTAAAAATAATACCTGCCCCATCTTGGGCTGCGAAATACTATATAAGTCAGGAATAGACCATAAGCTATCAGCTTCTCTAGACAGGATAGACCCAACTAAAGGATACATAATTAGTAACGTTAAGATAGTATCTCATGAAGGCAACTCCCTAAAAAATAGAAACAATTTCCATTCCGCCGTTAAGATGCTAGAATATATAATAACCAATTCGCCGCCAGAGGATATGGCTCCTGAAAAGAGAGAGCAATTACTTAACCTGCTTAAAGACTTTTAACAACTCCTCCTCAAATAACTTGTCTTCACTATACTCGATATTTATTTGTTTTGTATTTTCCTCGCCTTTAATTATAATACTAATGTATGGCAAATCATATTTCGCACAAGTCATCGAAGCGAGAGTTACTAGACAACAATCACAAATCTTTATTTGCTTGCTATCTTCTGCAATCATATTAAAATAAACAAGTTTCCGCGCCTTAAAGAATAATAAATAATCTTCCTTATTGTATGACAGTTCGCAACCCTCACAGCATATTCTCTTCCTGCAAGTCTTGGGGTTTACAACTGTAACATTTAATTTGTTCTTCATCTTATATAATACATGTAATTAAAATAATAAAGCCAATGAAAATGTCAAAAAAAGATACCTCCCAGCACATCGCACAAAAAGACAAAGTCAAAGACGACTTTGAAATTCGCAAACTGAAATGGACCCCGAAACAAGAACAAATCATTCAAGCGGCTTTAGACAAGACTACCAATATAGTTATCCTAGATGGTCTTCCGGGCACAGCGAAGACTTTATTGAGTGTCTATTGCTCCCTAGAATTACTAAAAGCCAAAAAGATCTCTGACATTGTATACATCAGATCCCTAATTCAAAGCACAGATGGTCAAACTGGCTTCTTAACTGGTGACCTAGACGAGAAGACCTTCTTCTATAATGTACCCTTATTTGATAAGCTAGAAGAATTACTAAATAAGTCCAGCATCGAATCGCTATATAAGCAAGAAAGGATCAAAACTTATCCTGTCTCTTTGCTTCGTGGGTACACCTTTAACGTTAACTCCGTTATTTTGGACGAGGGTCAGAACATGATGTTCGACTCTCTTGTAACGGCGGCAACCCGTATGGGCAAGTTTAGTAAGCTATTTATTTGCGGCGATAGCATTATGCAAAACGACTTAGGCAAGAGGTCTGGATTTAAAGAGTTCTGTGAGATCTTTCAAGACCAAGATAGTCGAGATAATGGTATTCAATACTTTAAGCTTGGGCCAGAAGACATTATGAGAAGTGGTATTGTCCGCTTTATTGTTGACAAGATCACTAAATACAAAGAAATTATTCATTAAACTTTTGTTTCATCCTTTGATGGATGAGTCTTGACAAGGTATTCGCGCATTTAGTCACTTTTGTTTCTGATTCGTGCCAGAAGAATGCGTGTAATACTTCATGTATTAGAATGTTGATCGTCTTTTGTTTTGTTAATTTGGGATCAATTATAATCTTTGGATCGTCCATGTCTGGCGAATCGCATATGCCATAGCAACCTCTGGGGGGTTTGGCCCAATTGATGACGTATTCAACCTTTTCGTTATTTTTAAACGAATACTTCATTCTTCTACAATTACACTTGCTTATTTGCTATTATCAAACTATAATAAATAAATGAATTATGCAAAAAATTTACTGCTCTAAATGTGGAGGTCCTAATTTATATACACAAGCAAAACCAAAATTTTGCTCTACATGCGGCACTCCGTTCTATGGTGTCGTCGTAGAAAAGCCGGAAGATAAGAAGCTAAGAGAAAATAAGGTTCGCGCTCAAGAAGAAATGGATACTGAAGATGATGATGAGGAAGATAGTTCTGAATTCTCTAGCGGAATTCCTGAATTAAAAGGTGGTCTAGATTTTGATATCCAATTTGATGCGCCAAGGAGAGAGTCTCTTTCTAAAATTGCTGGCACTGTGCCAGATCAACTCTTACAAGGTCAACAAAGATTTGTAGAGAAGGTCTCTGCCAGAGAGATGATGAAAATATTTAAACAAGAAGCTGGTACACTAAGGCAAAAATAAAAATGTCTCCTCCCGTCCAAAAACAATCCTTTGAAAATAGCATAGCTATAGTAGACGAAGAAATTCGCAAGCGCAAGAGCAAGTGGACCCTTGCGGCATTGTCTTGGATTGATTTCGAGGACGTTGAGCAGATACTAAGGATTCATATTTATAAAAAATGGAGCCTATATGATCCACAAAAACCTCTTGCTCCTTGGTTAAACATTATTATCTCTAATCAGATAAAAAACATTATAAGAAACAACTATGGTAATTATGCTAGACCTTGTTTGAAGTGTGCGGCGGCAGAGTGGGATGATTCTTGTTCAATATATGGAGAGCAGTGCAAGAAGTGCCCAATGTATTCTCATTGGGAACGTAATAAAAAAGATGCTTTCAATACAAAAATAACTCTTCCTCTTGAAAATCACATTAAAGAAGTTCACGACATGACCAACGAAGGCTTTGACCTTCTAAGAAGTACCCATAGCTTATCTTCGGCATTAAAGAAAGTACTAAAGCCAGCAGAGTGGATGGTATACGAGATGCTTTGCTTAAAGAATCAAAAAGAAGAAGAGGTAGCAAAACTATTAGGCTTTAAGACTACTGAAAAGAATCGATCTCCCGGATATAAACAGATAAAAAACCTAAAGCGATCTATCCTTATAAAAGCTAAGAAGTGCATTACGAATGGAGAAGTGGAAATTTATGGCTGAAAATGAACCTCAAGAACTTAACGACCAACAGAGACTGGCAATTTTAAATGAGTGGAACAACCGCGCTACTAATCCTCCTTCTCTGCTTGAACTTGTTAGGGTTGCTTTTCCTGACGCTGAAGGCGCAGACGGTAGAAGTTGGCACGGCAAGAAAGTTAAAGAGTTCTTGTCAACAAGACAAATTAAAGCAAGGGCTTCCTATGAGTATTTGGCAAAAGATAAGATTGAATTGTCTCCAGAACAAAAAGAATTTGCTGCTAATAACGCCGGTTCAATGGGCGCACTTGAGATTACTAAAAGTGTTTTCAATAATCAGAATCTTACTAGCCTCAGTCAAGAGACTCGTACAATAATTGAGTTCATTAAGACCCTTGATCAAAAAGTAATTCAAGCAGGTCCAGTATCTCAAAGAGATACAGAGAGTATTGCCGATTCTCAATACATGCCGCCAAAGACTTTTGAGCGGATGCTCTTTCGCATCAATAGATACGTCCATGAAGGCATTGACAAAGACAAAGTCACTTCGCGCCAGAAGGCGGCTATTAATGCTATCATTGGATACATGCATACTTATCGGTTTCTCCATCAAATAAACAGTTACTCCTCTAATATTGATCGTGAGTTATTTGAAAGCTCTTTTGTTCGTTATACATTTGATAAGCCAGACCTTACTCAAGAAGAAGTTGACCAATACATTGTACTAGCTACCGAAGTAGTCATATCTGCCAACATCCAAGAGACCATCCAGACCCTCCAAAATCAGATTGATATGGAAGTGGATGGGGGTGGCAAAATTCCTATGGCTCTTATTGAGGCTATTAGCGGCGCAAGAAACGAATATAACCAATCGACTATCCGCCAGCAAAAACTTCTTAATGATCTTAAAGTAAAACGAAGTGATCGCCTTAGTAAGCAAATAAAAGAGAACGCCAGTATTCTCAATTTAGTTCAGATGTGGAAAGAAGAAGATTCTCGTACAAGGTTATTGAAACTTGCTGAAAGGAGAAAGGCGATGGTTAAGAACGAGATAGACCGTCTCTCTACAATGGATGAAATCAAGTGCCGTATATTAGGAATTTCAGAAGATGAGGTGTTAAATGGCTGAAACATGTAAAATATGTCAGAAAGTTTATGAAGCAGATGCAGATTTTAATCGCCATCTCAAGGCTCATAAGATTAGAGTAATAGAATACTATCAACAACAGCACCCTCGCTATGATGCTTTTGATAATTCAATAATCATCTATAAAAATAAAGAACAGTATTTCAATACTGACTTTAATAATAAAAATAATCTTAAGAACTGGCTCAAGGCTCAGTCATTAGAGAAGCAAAGAGAATATTGCAAAGACTTTCTTATTAAGAGAAAAGAAAAGAAAAGTCTACAGTATGCCCCATCTCAAGTTGAGCTTCGTAGTGTATTGAGCCCAAGTGTTATTTACTTGCAAGAAATTTTTGATGACTACTACAAGCTCGCTGAAGATCTTGGGTTTAAAAATAAGTATGTATATCCAAATAATTTGGATAATCTAGCTCAATTGCAAACCAAAGATTCAATTATTTATATTGATACCCGAGAACAGAAGCCATTCATCTTCAATATGGCATCTGAAGTTCGCACCCTTAAGTTTGGAGACTATGGATTTAGTCATCCAAGCTATGATGGCAAACTTTATTTTGAGAGGAAGTCTATTTCTGATTTTATTGGCACACTAAGTGCAGGTTACGAAAGATTTTGTCGAGAGATTGAGAAGGCAAGTGAAGCTAAAGCTAACATGGTCATCATTGTAGAAGAGAGCTTAAGCAATACTCTGTCATTTAATTATCTTCCTCATGTATACAAGAAAGCTACAAAGGTAAACCCTGAATTTATATTCCATAACGTCAGAGAGCTAATACAAAAATATCCTCATGTGCAATTCTTATTTGCAAAGGGGCGCAAAGAGTCTGTCAGAATAATCGAGAAGATGTTCTCTACTGATGAGAACTTTTTTAAGTATGATTTGCAACTTTGCTACGACCTAAAGATACTATAATATGTGGTATACCCCAGAAAAGTATAATAGAATAATTCCAAATCTAAATGATGAATATTCTAGACTAAAAGATACTCTTGAAGACAAAGAGGCTAAGATAACTTTAGCCAAGTTCTTACGTTCTAATATCGGCATAACTACAGAGCTAATTTCTGGCATAAAATTATGGCCTTATCAAGAGGTTATAATTAAAGCCATGTTGAATAGGAACTTTTGTCTCAACGTGTGGGGTCGTGGTGCTTCCAAATCTTTTTCTGCTGCGGTATTTTGTTTTTTACAATGCATATTTGAGCCCAAGAGCAAGATCCTAATTGCTGGTCCAACATTTAGAACAGCAAGGAGCATTTTCAATTCAATAGAAAAGATTACTGAGTCTAAAGGCGCAGATCTTTTGATGCAAGCGTTCGGCGCAAAGTCGAAACGCAATGATGAATACGATTGGTCAATTAATGAGGGTTCAATAAAAGCTATCCCTCTAAGCGGCGAAAAGATTCGTGGTTTCCGTGCTAACGTACTTGTGCTAGACGAGTTCATGCTTCTACCGGAAGACATTATTAAGAATGTATTGATGCCATTCTTGATTGTGCCGCAAGATATTAAAGAACGTATTAGTATTCGCGAACAAGAAGATGATTTAATTAGCCAAGGAGCAATGACAGAGGCTGACCGCATGGAGTTTAAGAACACTTCCAAAATGATTGCCCTCTCTTCAGCATCTTATACTTTTGAGAACCTCTATAAGACTTACAAAGAGTGGTGTGACAATATCTATTCAAAGGAGCCAACAAGTGCTACCTATTTTGTATCTCAATTAAGTTACGAAGCTCTCCCTCCAGAGATGATAGACTCTTCAATTACAGAAGAAGCACAAAATGGTGGAGCTTCTCATGCTTCTTTCTTAAGAGAGTATTGCGCTCAATTCACTGATGGTAGCGATTCTTATTTTAGCATGAAGAAAATGGAAGAGTGTACTCTTAAGTTCGAAGAACGCCCCCATTCTCAAATTAAAGGAGACAATGGTAAGCAATATATTTTAGCAATGGACCCTAACATGAGCGATAGTCCAAATGCTGACTATTTCGCAATGGGTATTTTAGAGATAGACCGAGAAAATAAGAACGATACTCTGGTACATTGTTATGCTGGCCTTGGGAGCTTAAATACTCATATCAAATACTTCCATTACTTAATGACGAGCTTTAATATTGTTTACATAATCTGCGATAATGCTGGTGCTGATATCTTCTTTAATACTTATAATGAATCTCAATATGTGAATTCAGAATCTGAGAAGATTAAGTTTATTGATTTCGATTCTGATCTTGAGGGTATTGAATATACAAGGATGGTGCAAAAAGCTAAGAGCCAATATAACCTTGAGAACAAGCAGATAGCAGTCACTCAAGTATTCACTACTACGTTTATCAGAAGAGGTAACGAAAACCTACAAGCGGCAATTGATTATAAGAAAATTTGGTTCGCTTCAAAGACTGTCGCTAATGAGAATTTCTTTAATGAAGAGATTAATAAGAGGATTCCAGAAGAGATAATCTTCGTGGAAGAGAATAAGGACTGGAACAAACTAGACTTAATAGAACACCAAGACTTATTAGTTTACAACACTAAGAAGCAATGTTCGCTAGTTGAGTTCACTACTAGCAGTCGTGGTTCTGTTAATTTCGACTTGCCTCAACACCTAAAGCGTTCCAATTCTCCCAATAGAGCGAGAAAAGATAATTACACTGCTTTAATGTTAGCGAAATGGGGTTCCAAATGCTATAATGACATTATGACTACTGAAAATAAAATAGTAGCTGCGGGATTTACACCAATTTTAATTTAAAATGTGTAATTAATTATTAGGCTTATGGCAAAGGTTAAAAAAGAAAAAATTGAGGAATCTTCTTTCGCTCCAATGATGGTCGAAGGCTCTACCCCTGCTCATGGCGGAGTAGCAAGCAGAGTCACTGAGACGAGAAGCCGTAGAAATGCTGCATCAACCATTGAGAGAACAGATCGTTTTCGCAATATTGATGAAGGCATGGTGCCATTTAATTATGCCACTGGCTATAACTATAATAAATCTAACATTGACGTAAGAGATACGGTAATCTTGTGCCAAAAAGCTTATTATAACTTTGGTCTATTTAGGAACACAATCGATTTACTATCAGAGCTTTCTTGCGGAAACCTTCACTTGAAAGGTGGAAATAAAAGTGCAAGAGATTTCTTCCAAGCCTTATTCAATAAGATAAATATCACTGCTCTTCAAGACAAGTTCTTTAGAGAGTACTACCGCTCTGGAAACGTTTTCATCTATAGATACGACACTGCCATTAAAGAAGAGGATATATCTAAAATCAGTCAAGTTTTTGGTTCGCAAGCTTTAGCAGCAAAAATTTCTTTACCTTCTAGATACATAATCATTAACCCAGCAGATGTTCAAGTCAATGGTAACCTTTCTTTTAATAGAGGGCAGTATTATAAAGTATTAACTGATTACGAACTTGAGCAAGTTAGAAATCCAAGGACAGAAGAAGACAAAGAGATATTAAACTCTCTTGACCCTCTTGTTAAGGAGCAAATTTTAAAAGGAAAATCTACAGCGGTCCTACTTCATTTAGACACAAAGAAGTTTTATGCTGTATTCTATAAGAAGCAAGACTACGAGCCCTTTGCCGTACCAATGGGATTTCCAGTTCTTGAAGATATAAGTGCTAAAATTGAAATGCGTCGTATGGATATGGCACTTACAAGGACAATTCAGCAAGTCGTTCTCCTTATCACTATGGGAACTGAACCTGATAAGGGAGGAGTGAACCAAGAGAACTTGAAGACGATGCAAAATCTCTTTACTAATCAATCGATTGGTAGAGTCCTTATTGCAGACTATACGACAAAAGCAGAGTTCGTTATCCCTCAAATCGCAGACATCCTTGATCCAAGAAAATATGAGGTGATCGATAGAGACATTAATATTGGATTAAATAATATTCTAGTTGGAAACGAAAAGTTCGCGAACACTACTACAAAAGTTTCTCTCTTAGGACAAAAACTAATACAAGCTCGCCAAGCGTTCATCACAGACTTCTTGCTGCCTGAAATCAAGAGGATTTCTAAAGAAATAGGGTTCAAAGTATTCCCTACTCCATTCTTTGAAGATATGGATCTCAAGACAGATCAAAACCTTAATAGAATTTATACTCGCCTTATGGAGCTTGGGGTTCTCACTCCAGAAGAAGGCCTTAAAGCTATTGAAACAGGAGTCTTGCCAAGTCCAGAAGAGTCGCTCCAGTCTCAAAATAGTTTTATTGATCTAAAAGACAAAGGCCTCTATCAGCCATTAATTGGTGGCCCTAAAATAGATGCCGGAAGACCAGCGGGAAGCACTGGCATCAAGCAAACAACTAAAAATGTTAAACCAGTTGGCACTTCTTCTAAGGCTAATTACAGCGTAACTAAGTTAAAAGATATAGTAGAAGCCACAAACAAATTAGGCGTCGAAGTAGAAAACATTTTAAAGAAGAAACATAAGCTTAAAAAGTTAAATGACAAGCAAAAAGAAGTAGCTCTTGACATTACGAAAATCATAGTTGCTAACGAAGAAAAAAGTAATTGGACCTCTAAGATCTCTGAGTATATAGATTCTCCTGTAGATAAAAATCAAAAGACAGTAGAAGAAATCCATGTAATTGCTTGCGAGCATCAAGTGGATTCTTATATGGCTAGTTTGCTTTACCATAGTAAAATCTAATGCCTACAAATAGAGTAATCTATAATAATCAGTTGCTGCTTGTTGGACCTGCTCCAGCAAGTGGTTATTATTTTTGTGACCCTAATGGCACTCTTTTGCCAACAGGAGTTTATAATCTAATCCAGCCTCTTAAAAGAATAAATCAATTTAGTTATCAGATATCTACTCAGCCAGCAAGGTTTACTGAAATCGGAAACGCTTCTACAATTTACGATCACAACTTAAATCCACCAGAGATAAATCTTAGCTTCAATTACAACATTAAAGATTTAAGAAATGAAGCTAGGCTTGGTTTTTATGTAGATCTTGGGCCTCCAAATTTAGATCAATTTGATGGCGGGCAAACTTATCCTAGTGGAAACATCTTGTCAGGATTCGCTTTTGGAGATCAAGGGTTTGCTTATAATACTGATTTAACGATACCGACAAATAACACATTCAAATATCCGTTTAAATACAGAGACCAAAGAAACCTTTTCTTGTCTATTAACCCAAATCCCGCAGATGTCATTAACTCTAACCTATCTGGATTCCCTGTGTTGGCTTTTGGTAATTGCTTCATCACCTCTTATGGAGTAAATGCTAAAATTAACGAGATCCCAATAGCTTCAGTTACTTGTACGGCGCATAATGTTCTTTATTATTCTTCCGGTACTAATGCAGTATCTCCATTTGTTGAGCCTAAGAGTGGACTACTTAATACGGGAGTTCGTTTTTCTATTCCTAATTATAATACCGCTTATGAAGAAATAGGTAACTCAATTTCAGTATTGTTGCCCGGAGAAATCACGGTAGATGTATTCGATGTAAACTCTACTTCTAAAACTAAATCAAATGTAATCATACAAGACTCGGCGATTCAGGGTTTTAATTTTACTATTCCATTAGATAGAGAGCCCCTAAAGACATTAGGCTATGTTTATCCAGTAGATAGACAAATAAATACTCCTATCACTGTTGAAGGAACTTTTTCAGCTATTTATAAAAATTTAATTTATTCTGGAGACCTAATATCCAACATAAAATCAGAATCTAAATACGATATTGTAATTAAGATGAACAAAGACTCTGATACTATTATAAGATACGATATTAGAGGAGCAAAGTTTAAAGACCTTTCTTATGACTCTTCCGTCGGCGCAAATGCTGTTTTAGATTTTAGTTTTTACTGCGATATGGACCAAAATTCTTATCCTCATGCTAATGGCTTATCCATGAGCGGCTTACTAAAAGGATTGAGCTACACAAACTTTAATACAAATGGACCATTATAATTTCCTTAATTGCTAATTTTCAGTGTATTTATTATCAACTATAAATTATGAGCTTACAAGGTTTAGAAATTGAAATCATAGAATCAAAGAGGTCTGGGCCTAAAAGCTCTGCTCAGACGCCTTCCAAGCCTTCTGAAAGGCGCAGTGGTTCTAGTAAAAATCCTGCTGGTAGCGCAGGAACCAAAAGCGATAAGGCAATAGAGTTTTCTGCTAAAGTTGTAGAGATGCTTAAAAACAAAGTAAAGAATCATAATGCAAAGCATTCTAGAAAAGTTAATTTAAGTCAGTTAAAGAAAGTATATCGCAGAGGTGCTGGCGCATTTAGTTCTTCTCATAGACCCGGAATGACTAGAGGAGGATGGGCCGCAGCAAGAGTAAATATGTTTTTAAGAATGATGTCTGGCGGAAAAGTAAAAGACTCATATAGAAAAGCAGATCAAGACGTAGCTAAAGCTTCGGAAATTGATGTTACAGGTTCTTGGGAGCCAAATGATAGTGATTTTTCTGAAGCGAATAATGATATTCAAGAATATAATCTTGATTACGATTTTGAAGACGAGAATGACCTATATTTAGATACAGAACAAGAAAAAGCAAACTGGCTAGAATATATTTAACATGAAAATCCAAGAACTCGAAATCGATATCTCCTTTAAGATTATCGCCGCAGACAAAGAAAAGAAAACATTAAATAAGCCATTCAGAACTCCTGATGGGCCTAAAAAGTTTTCTGTTTATGTCAAAAATGAAAAAGGAAACGTCGTAAAGGTTAACTTCGGTGATCCTAACATGGAGATCAAGAGAGACGATCCTGCTAGAAGAAAAAGTTTTAGAGCAAGACATGGTTGCGACAAGAATCCCGGTCCAAAATGGAAAGCTAAGTATTGGTCATGTTATCAATGGAGAGCGGGTTCTCCAGTTGAAGCTTCAGCAGGGATTTCTAGTTTAGAAGTAGAAGCTGGGAAAGGCCTTTGGCATAATATCCAGAAGAAGAAAGATCGTCTTGGCAAGAACTATAAGCCAGCGAAACCCGGAGATAAAGATTATCCAAAGCAAGGTGCCTTAAAGAAAGCTCAAGCAAACGAAGAAGAGTGGGATGGCATTACTTTTTGGGATGGAAGTGAGCTATTAAAAATTTGGCCTGATTTATCAAAGGCCGAAGAAATGATAGAGTCAGAAGAGAGTGAAATGGAAGAGTATAAGAACGAATATTTAGAAATGTCAGTTAGCTCTTTGAATTCTATTAAAACTCATGCGGAGAATATCCTTAATGCTTTAAATAATGAGAAAATTAAAGAAAACTTAACAGAGTCATGGCTGCAAGGCAAGATTGCCATTACTGAAGATTACATGGTAATGATTCATAACTATGTAATGTTTGCCGAAGAGTCTGATGCTAATTATATGAGTTCTGAGCCAATGTTTATGGTTGGTCAGAAGGTCAGAAATGTGAATAAGAACTGTAATCATTATGGTAGCGAAGGAATCGTAAAAGAAATTAAAGATTTACCAAATCAAATGGGTAAAGTCATTTCATACGAAGTGATTAACGAAGGCCCAACTTATAAAAAGGGAGAAGTCCTAACCAAAACAGTCGATCAACTATCTCGCGCTCAAACCTACGCTTCTTACGAAGAAGAGGAAGAGTACAAGTCAATGTGCGAAACAGAGGGCCAAAATTTCAAAGATTTCCTTCAAAAATGCATACCCTCTCAAGAGGGAACTGACAAAGAAAAATTCCAAACTTGCTTGTTACAATACAAGAAAAATAAATAACATCTAAAACAATGAAATCTTTTATTCAAAATGGCATTGCATCAGTACCAACAATAACCGTTAATTTTACAACAACAGGTGTTTTAATTCAGCCTCCTAATAGTGGCAATTCAAGAATTTTCATTACTGACGTAAGTACTCAAGCTAATCTTACTTTGGCAAATGCCAGCACTACAGCAAGCGGGAGTATATTCGCTTATGTAGCGCAAGGCAATTGTAATTATTCTGCTCCTTTGAGACTGCCAGACAGTTCTGGATTGGCTATTGCAACCGCAACCGTGGGTAGTATTACATATTTTCTAGAATAATATGAAATTTGAATTCTCTACAACATTTAGTTCTTCAATCAGACCATTGGTTTCTGAGGAAAAAGATAAGTATTTATCATTAGCCAGTCTTATTGATGTGGGGAATTTTATTCCTAACGTTAATGCTGAGTCTAATATGGACCTTTTGCCAATTGCGTTTAATGCCTGTGTTGTAAATCGTGTTAATAAAAATGGTGATGTAGTTGATTCTGCTATCGCTTCTGAGATGTATAAAAATTTCATCAATAAGCCAATCAATATTGAACACAATCGCGCCAATATAGTTGGCGTTATCTTGTCAGCAGGATTTTCTGAGTTTGGGACTGATGCCCCACTTACCGAAGAGCAAGTCAAAGATAAAAAAGAACCATACAATATCACCCTTGGCGGTGTGGTTTGGAAGATTGTGAACAAAGACCTTGCCAATACTATCGAAGAATCAAATGACCCTACTTCTAACAACTACATGAAGGTCAGCGCCTCTTGGGAATTGGGTTATAATGATTTTGAAGTAGCGGTATTAGAGGGATCTGAAAAGAATATTGAAAATGCTACAATCATTTCTGACAAAGAAGAGATTGAAAAGATCAAAGGAAAGTTAACCGGCTTTGGTGGCAGCGGAAGACTGAATGAAAATCAATTA
>Ga0208306_1000065_pt1 | contig 35183 bp, 46 predicted proteins | sample Colrivmet1449A02_FD_187632 | JGI IMG/M metagenome (GOLD analysis project Ga0208306, IMG submission 187632) | Estuarine microbial communities from the Columbia River estuary - metaG 1449A-02 (SPAdes) (version 2) | ecosystem: Environmental > Aquatic > Marine > Intertidal zone > Estuary | place... | reverse complement strand
GGTAGATTATGTAAACACATTAACAAAAAAATCAAAAGCACACGAATTATTCTTAGATAATTTGGAAATTTGCGAAAGAAATCGTAAATTGATGCAGTTAGCAGAACCAACATTTAGTGGTAATCTTCGTATGAAAATTATGGATAGATATAACGAACCTACTACCAAATTCGATAAACAAACTTTCTTAAAGTATGGTTTGAAGAATAGAATATTAGAAGGTTTCCCAAATGTGTTGGACTGGTTACAATCAACATTCGCACATATAGCAAAATTTTAAAAACAAAAAGTTATGACAAAAACAGCAGACAAATTAGCAAAACCATTAGGAGACAGAGTTCTTTTAACGGAATTAGAAGGAGAGGCCTCTCAAACCGCAGGTGGTATCATTATCCCAGATAGTGCAAAATCGGAAGATGTAAAGAGAGCAAGAGTAGACGCAGTTGGTGATGGTTTATTCACACAATCAGGAGTAGCAATTCCAATGAGTGTAAAAGTAGGTGACGAAGTAATCCTTCCACCATATCATCAAGGAGTAGAAATTAAAGTAGGTGGTAACAAATACATCTTACTTAGAGAATCAGAATTATTAATGGTTATTAGATAACACAAAAACATGGAGGCCAACAATGAAGTGTCTTAAAAGTAGTAAAACAGGAAACATTATTAGAGTAAGTGATAAAGAAGCTTACAACGCAACAAGTGAATGGAAGTTTATTCCAAAATCAGAGTGGAAGGCGGATAGAAGGCCTGCTAAAAAAGTAGAAGAAGTTATTGTAGAAGTACAAGAACAAACAATCGCAGAAAAGCAATTAAACAAAAAGAAAAAAGATAAGTAATGCAAGAAGTAGATACACTAGTCAAATATGGCCAGGGTTATCAATCTAAAGTTGTAGCTGCACTTATCACGGATGTTAAATTTTTAGAACAAGTCGGTGAAATTACTAAACCTGCATTTTTTGAATCTCAAGCAAACCAATGGATTATAGGTGAAGTCCAACATTACTTTGATGAGTATAAAGCAGTTCCGACAATGGAAGTGTTTAAAATCAAAGTTGGTGGAATAGAGGATAAAGGATTAAAGTTGAATGTAATAGAACAATTGAAGAATGTTTATTTACAAGTTGGTGCAGAGGATATGCCTTATGTAAAAAAGGAGTATCTAACATTTTGTAAAAACCAAAAAGTTAAAGAAGCTCTATTCAAATCGGTAGACTTACTCAAAAACGGACAATACGAACAAATTATAGATACAATGATGAAGGCATCCAAAGTGGGTGTTGAGTCTGATTTAGGTTTGGATTTTATTGAAGATTTTGAAAGTATATTAGAGAATGTCAAAAGAGATTCGTGTCCTACGGGTTGGTCAGTAATTGATGAACTTATGGATGGTGGTTTAGGTCCCGGCGAATTAGGTGTAGTAATGGCTCCATCGGGTATCGGTAAAAGTTGGTTCTTATCTAAAATAGCATGTTCTGCTTTGGAAAGAGGTATTGATGTAATACATTATACTTTGGAATTATCAGAAAGTTATGTAGGACAAAGATATATCACAATCTTAACAGGTATTCCAACAACCGACCAAAAGGAAAGGAAAGATGAAATTATCAGAAAGGTAAAGCAAGTCCCAGGTAGAGTTCGTATTAAGTATTATCCACCACAATTTGCATCTGCTAAAACAATTGCAGCTCATATTGAAAAGATAAAGCAAACCGGATTTAAACCAAAACTTATCATTATTGACTACGCAGATTTATTAAAGAGTGGAAATGGTAACAGGGATGGTCTTTATGCTGAATTAGGTGGGATATATGAGGAGTTAAGGGGTTTGAGTGGTGAAACACTTATCCCGATTTGGACAGCAACACAGACCAATAGAGCAGCAATAGACCACGAAGTTATTGGAGCAGATTCAGTAGGTGATTCTTATAAGAAAGTTCAAACTGCAGATTTCATTATGTCGGTTAGTAGAAAAACAAAGGATAAGTTATCAAACACAGGTCGTATTCATATTGTCAAAAATAGATTCGGTCCTGATGGTTTAACATTCCCTGCAAAAATCGACACCTTTACAGGTACAATGGATGTGTTTGCAGCAACATCGGTGGATGGTATGGCATCAACTAGAGATAGTAAAAGTGGTGAAGGATTAGAGAAAAAACTCTTACATAAGAAGTATGTGGAGAATATGGGATAAGTATTAAAAAATTAAAAAAAGTGTTAATAAATATTTTGATAAAAACCTAAAATTAACTAAAGAAATCCAGATATAATGGTACTAGACCAGATATATATCTTTACATTTCCTACTTTTTTAGGAAAAATATTTAATAACAAAAAATAAAAATTTACAAAAAAATGGACATTTCGAACAAAATCTTATCAGAAATTACGGTGTATATGAAGTACGCAAAGTACAGACCGGAATTACAAAGAAGAGAAACATGGGAAGAGTTGGTAACCCGTAATATGGATATGCATATTAAAAAGTATCCACAATTAGAACAAGAGATTAGAGATAATTACAAATTCGTTTATGATAAGAAGTGTTTACCATCAATGCGTTCAATGCAGTTCGCAGGTAAACCAATTGAAATAAGTCCAAATAGAATTTACAATTGTGCATTTGCACCGATTGATGACTGGAGAGTATTTTCGGAAATTATGTTTTTATTATTAGGTGGAACCGGTGTAGGTTATTCGGTTCAACAACATCATGTGGAAGCGTTGCCTGAAATTAGAAAACCAAATGCTGACAAAACTCGTAGATTTCTTATTGGAGATAGTATTGAAGGATGGGCAGATAGTATTTCAGTATTAGTTAAAGCTTATTTCTTTGGGGGAAGTAAACCTCAATTTGACTTTAGAGATATTAGAGCAAAGGGTGCAAGATTGATTACATCAGGTGGTAAAGCACCAGGACCTCAACCACTAAAAGAATGTCTTATCAAATTAGAAGGTATATTAGATACAAAAAAAGATGGTAGTAAATTAACTCCATTGGAAGTACATGATATGGTTTGTCATATTGCAGATGCAGTATTGGCAGGTGGTATCCGTAGAGCTGCATTGATTTCTTTATTCTCTGCAAGTGACGAACAAATGATTAGTTGTAAGAGTGGTGCATGGTGGGAAACAAATCCACAAAGAGGTAGAGCAAACAATTCAGCAGTTTTAATGAGACATAAAATTACAAAAGAATATTTCTTAGAACTTTGGAAAAGAATTGAAGCAAGTGGAGCAGGTGAACCTGGTATCTACTTATCAAACGACAAAGATTGGGGAACTAATCCATGTTGTGAGATTGCATTAAGACCATTCCAATTTTGTAATTTGTGTGAGGTTAATGTAAGTGATGTAGTTGACCAAGACGATTTGAATGCAAGAGTAAAAGCAGCATCATTCATTGGAACATTGCAAGCAGGTTATACTGATTTTCATTACTTAAGACCAATTTGGCAAAGAACAACTGAAAAGGACGCACTTATTGGTGTATCTATGACAGGTATCGGAAGTGGTGCAGTTTTGAAAATGGATATGAAAGAAGCGGCAAAAGTTGTAAAAGTAGAAAACAAAAGATTGGCAGAAGTAATGGGTATCAATCCATCTGCAAGAACTACAACTGTTAAACCTGCAGGAACAACATCATTGACTTTAGGAACAAGTAGTGGTATTCACGCTTGGCATAATGACTACTATATTCGTAGAGTAAGAGTAGGTAAGAACGAAGCAATTTATTCTCACTTATTATTAAACCATCCTGAATTAGTAGAGGATGAATATTTTAGACCACATGATACTGCAGTTATTGGTATTCCACAAAAAGCACCATCGGATGCAATCTTTAGAACTGAATCTCCAATTCAATTATTAGAGAGAGTTAAGAAAGTACATAGTGAGTGGATTAAACCAGGACATAGAACAGGAAATAATTCACATAATGTATCCGCAACTGTTTCAATTAGAGAGCATGAGTGGAAAGCAGTAGGTGAATGGATGTGGGAAAATAAAGAATATTACAACGGACTTTCAGTATTACCGTATGATGGAGGCAGTTATATACAAGCCCCCTTTACCGATTGTACTAAAGAAGAATATGAAAAACTTATGACAACTTTAACAGAAGTAGACTTGAGTAAAGTTATTGAAATTGAAGATAATACGGATTTATCAGGTGAAGTAGCTTGTGCAGGAGGTGCTTGTGAAGTTAAATAAAGATGATAAAGAATTATATTATTTGGAAAATGGTAAAGTGGTGTTCACTCCTGAGTATCACCTTAAACGAGGTGATTGCTGTGGGAGTGGGTGCCGCCATTGTCCATATATTCCAGTAGGTATAAAAGGAAATAAAAATACAAAACAAAAACAAAATGGTAACAGTTAAAAAATTCTCAGCAGTATGGTGCGGCCCTTGTAGAGCTTTAGCACCGGTGATGAACGAAATCAAAGGTAATTATTCAAATGTAAAGTTTGAAGAATATGATATTGATGAATATAGTGAAGTAACAGAAAAATACGGAGTCCGTTCAGTTCCAACCGTAATTATTGAAAAAAATGGTGTTGAGTTACAAAGATTTACAGGACTTTCTTCTAAAATGGCATATGTTAATGCAATCAATGAGGCAGTAAAGTAAATTTGGTAAAGTGGGAAAAATAGGTTATATTAGATACATGTTAAGAGGTGAAGCACATCCAATGCACAAACTGACGGAAGTACAGGTATTGCAAATTAGGGAACTATACAAAATAGGTCATAGAAATATTAATGTAATAGCTAGGAACTATAAAGTATCACCTGCAAACATTAAAAAAATAGTTACAAACGAAACGTGGAAACACATGGTTAAATGGCCATATGAAAGTACAAGATAAGTTATATTGTGATACATCCAAATTTAGTGTAAGGTTAATAGAAAAGTCAGTTGCAAAGAATATAATAGTGAAACATCATTATTCTAAACAATGGACAAAAGTTAGTTACGCATTAGGTTTGTTCTACGAAAACGACACCGAACATAAATTCTTTGGTGGAGTAAATCAGGAACTAATTGGAGTGATTTGTTATGGTGACCCGATTGGTAGACATTGTGGGGCATCTATAAGTGAAACATTGGATAGAACGGAAGTGATGGAGTTAGTAAGACTTTTTGTATTTGACGGATATGGTTGCAACATTGAAAGTTGGTTTGTCGGAAAGTCTTTTGAATGGTTAAAAGAAAACGCAAAACAAATAAGAGCATTGATATCATACTCCGACCCTGTACAAGGACACAAAGGACAAATATATCAGGCAACAAATTGGTTATATCAAGGAACAAGTATTAGACCCAACGACACATGGGCATTTCGTTTTGAAGAAGGTGGTAAATGGATACATGGTAGAACTATGGCACCTTATTGGGGAACAACCTCACCTTTCAAATTACAAGAACTTATTGATAAACCATTTTGGGTAAAAAGAGAACCAAAGAAACATAGGTATATCTACATTTTGGGCAAGGATAAAAAAGATAAAAAGGAATTGTTGAAAAGAATAAAACATCCACTATATGAATATCCAAAAACATTAGAGAAATATACCGAAGAAATATTAAAATTAGAACCAATTGAAAGAGTTAAATAAGTTATATTGTGATACGAGCAGAGTATCAATTAGAGAAATCAGTTCAGCAGTAGCAAAAGAGATTATAGTTAAGAAACACTATACGCACGCATGGACGGCTTGTAGATACGCATTAGGAATATTTTATAGAACCGATGAGTCAAATGCAGTTGGTGATAATCATAAATTGATAGGATGTTTAGTTTATGGTTTTCCAGTAGGAGCAAGAGCATCAACATCGGTTTGTGAAGGTTTGACAAAAGATAATATTTTAGAATTGACAAGATTGTATTGTGATGATGGATATGGTTCAAATATTGAGTCATTTGCATTAGGACAATCGTTTAAGTGGTTTAGAGAGAATGATAAAGCAATCAAAGTTTTAATATCATACGCAGATAACGGACAAGAACATTTAGGAGGTATTTATCAGGCAACCAATTGGATTTATCAAGGGATGAATACTGACATTGCTTTAATGCCGAATTACGGAATATCTTTATCAAATAACCCTTACAAATGGATACATAGTAGAACTGTGTTTTCAATGTGGGGTAGTGGTAATTTAGAAGCATTGAGGGCAGGAATTGGTAAGGATGGTTATAAAGAATTTTGGAGAAGGGAGGAACCACCAAAACATAGATACATACAAATCATAGGTGAGGACAAAAAGGAAAAGAAAGAGCTAAAGAAAAAACTAAAGCACGAAATTAGACCTTATCCTAAAAATACACAGGAATTCAACAAAGCAATTCAAAACCATACAACGATAGAACCTGAAACTGACATTAAGACAAAGTTTTGGTAATATCAAATAATTTAAGTATATTAGACATATGAAATTTTGGGATACAGGTACAGAAATAAAAAAGACAGACGCATTTGATTTTGAAAGAAATAAGAGAGAGTTAATTGAAAACTTAGATTACTTATTTACTATGTCGGTGCAAGAACAGACCCTTTATAAAAAGTGGTTAGAGTGGAATGAAGATTTGCATGCAAGTATGAAATTACTGCCGGCACTTCACCAACAATATGACAAGATTTGGCAACCGAAAGACCTATTAGACAAAGAAGGGACAATCAAAGAAATCCAAGAGATGCAACCTTATGTTGAGTTAGTTGGAGAAGGTGATGAAGCAACCCGTTGGACATATGTTAGAAAGTTAATTTCCTCAATGGAATTTACAGCAAATCCAGGTCGTAATGTAAAAGGTTATGTAAAAGATAAAGTAAGTGGTAAGATATTGGGTGTTATCAGTTTAGGTAGTGATATTACCAGTTTGGGAGTTAGAGATACTTTTATTGGTTGGACTAAGGAGGACAAATTCAATGGTGGTAAATTAAACTGTACTGCAATTGGAACATCAATCATCGCAACTCAACCATTGGGATATAATTTCTTAGGTGGTAAGTTGGTATCAGCATTGACAACCTCACCTACATTTAGACAAGAGTGGAAAGATAAATACAAAAATACATTAGTAGCAGTTGGAACGACATCATTATATGGCATTCATTCACAATACAATGGCATTCCACATTTCAAAACATTGGGTGAAAGTAAAGGTAAAATCAGTATTAAACCTGATGACAAATATTACGATGTATGGCATCATTGGTTACAAGAGAATAAAGCTGATTGGTATAGAGACCAAATTGAATTAGCATCAGCAGATAAGTCCGGCCCAGTTAGTGGTGTTAAACAAAAGATATTAGGACAAATATTCAAAGAGTTAGGAATTAAAAACGATACATACCATCACGGATTTAAGAGAGGTGTATATTTTGCACCAATGTATGAGAATGGTAATGATTATCTTTGTTCTAAAATTGATGAGGACAAATTGATAATGAAACCAAAGTTTGTACAAGGTGATGAATATACAATCAAATGGTGGAAAGAAAAAGCAATAAAGAGATATTCTAAATTGCACGAAGAAGGTAGATTGAAACCAGAAAAGTTATTCTATGCAGACGCAATCGGTTTAACTTGGGAGGAAATGAAAGACAAATTTTTAGCAGACGTGGGTAGATAAAATAGCATATGTATCAAAACATTTATTACGAGAGACAAAAGAATTTAATGCATCTTTGGGATGACAAAAACGGGTATCAAACAATGCCATACCGAAAGTATGCGTATAAGAAAGACCCACATGGAGAACATCTCTCAATGAATGGTGAGAAACTAAGTCGTATTTCAAAGTGGGAAAAGGATGAAGCAAATGACTTATTTGAAAGTGATGTTCCAGAAACAACAAGAGTATTAGTAGATATTTACAATAGTGATATTCCCTCAACAGGACATAGAATATTGACTTTTGACATTGAGGTTGAAATGATTACCGGATTACCAAACACACGAGAAGCACAAAACGAATTGACAGCAATCGCTGCACATGACGGAGCAACAAAACTCTATGATGTATTCGTATTAGATAAAGACAAAACAGTAAAAAATAATGCAAAAACATTTAGCAAAGATGGGAGAGAGGTTAGCCTTCACGTTTTCGATAACGAGAAAAATCTCTTACTTGCTTTCCTTAATTATTACGAGGAAATTGACCCAACTATTCTTACGGGATGGAACATAGATTTCTTTGATATTCCATACCTTTACAATCGTATTAAAAATGTATGTGGTGAAGGACATGCAAAAAGACTTTCTAGAATAGGACAATGTTTCTATTCACCTTATAGAGAAAAGTGGACATTCGGTGGTGTATCTATTTTAGATTATATCAGTCTATACAAACAATATAACTTTGGATTAGAATCAGCATATACTCTAAATCACATCGCAACAAAAGAATTAGGTAGAGGTAAGGTTGAGTATGAAGGAAGTTTGGATGACTTATTTGTAAACGATTTAGAAAAGTTTATTGAGTATAACATTGTCGATGTAGACTTAGTGGTAGCAATGGATGAAAAGTTAAAGTTTATAGATTTATGTCGAGCTATATGTCACGCCGGTTATGTTCCTTACGAAGATTATATGTTTTCGTCAAAATGGTTAGAGGGAGCTTGTTTAGCATACCTTAAAACTAAAAACATGGTTGCAACAAACAAACCTGCAGATAGGAGAGAAAGAATGCAGGCTTTGAGAGATAACGACCAAGAAAAGTTTATAGGTGCATATGTAAAAGAACCTATCGTTGGAAAGTATGATTGGATATATGATTTGGATTTAACATCTCTATACCCATCAATCATTATGACACTAAATATTAGTCCTGAAACAAAGGTTGGTAAGATTTCAAATTGGGATGCAGAACAATATATCAAAGGTGAGGAAGTTATATATAAGTTGAAGGGCAAAGATGGTGATGAATACGAATACAACCGTCAGGAACTAGCAGATGTTATTAAAGATAGTGAATTAGGTGTAGCAGCTAATGGAGTTCTTTATATGCAAGATAAACCAGGTTTAATTGCGGACATTCTAAATACATGGTTTAACAAAAGGGTTGAATATCGTAAATTAGAAAAGAAATATGGTGAGGAGAAAAATACCGAATTATATGAGTTCTATGGTAAGAGACAACACGTTCAGAAAATCCTTTTGAACTCAATGTATGGTGTATTAGGTTTACCAGCATTCCGTTTCTATGATGTGGATAATGCAGAAGCAGTAACCCTAACAGGACAAGTCGTAATTAAAAAGACGGCTGAAATGGCAAATAGAAAATATTGGAAAGAATTAGGAACAACGGATGACTATAATGTTTATATTGATACTGACTCAATTTATATGATGGCAGAACCTTTGGTAAAACATAGATACCCAGAATATAAGACATTTGATGAAAAGAGAATGGCAGTTGAGGTGGACAATATTGCAACCGAAACACAAACATTCTTAAACTCATTTTATGATTTATTGGCAGAGAGATTTTTCTTTATCCCAAAAGACAAACATAGATTTGAGATTAAAAAGGAATATATCAGTAAAGCAGGATTTTGGGTAGCAAAGAAAAGATATGCACAATGGATGATTTTGAAAAACGGAATACCATGTGACAAACTAGATGTGAAAGGATTGGATGTAGTTAGAAGTTCATTCCCTAAAGCATTCCAAAAGTTTATGTCTACAATGTTGAAAGATATTCTAATGGGTAAAGACCATGAATACATAGATGACACCCTATTGACATTTAAGAAAAGTTTACCAACACTACCTGTAAATACAATCGCAAAAGGTGGAGCATTAAAAGAGTTGAGTAAATATGATAAGGGAAATTGGAAATCAGGAGACGCAGTAGCAAACTTTGAGAAAGGAACACCAGCACACGTTAAAGCCGGAATAACATACAATAGATTATTAAAATTCTTCAATTGTCCATATAAGCATGAACCAATTAGAGATGGTGATAAAGTAAAGTGGGTATATCTTAAAGACAACCCATTAGGATTAGAAACAGTTGCATTCAAAGATTATAATGACCCAAAGGAAATTATGGATTTTGTGGAAACCTATGTGGATAGAAACAAAATATTTGAAGCAGAATTAGAAAACAAATTAGATGACTTTTATAACGCATTGAAGTGGGATAAAGTCACCGCAGACACAAAAACCGCAAAAAAGTTTTTTGCATTTTAATTATGAAAGGATTAAAGTTTTGGAAACCATTAACATTTGATATTGCAACATTCAAATGGAGGTTACATGAAAGAAGAAATAAAGAATTTATTGGAAATGGTTCCGATAAAGGAAAGGCCACATACAATTTTAATGAATTGGGATTTAGAGGAGCTTCTCCAAAAAAGAAAGGATTTAAAATAATGAGTATTGGTTGTTCTCATACCGAAGGTATAGATGTATATGACCATCAAACCTGGCCGGCTCAACTATCATCTTTAATATCAAATTCCGTTGATGTAAATTTGGGAATAAGTGGTAGAAGTAATGATTATATAGCAAGAAGTATTTTAACATATGCAAATGAATTCAAACCTGATTTGATTTTAATTATGTATACTTACCCAAATAGAAAAGAATACTATACCGAAACTGGTGGAATAGAACCATATCATCCAAACCCTTGGGGATATTTTGATGAAGATAGAGAAGGTAGATTAGAATGGGCAGGTATTGTAAGTTCTTCAAATGAGCAAAATGATTTAATGAATTGGTATAAAAATCATATGTTAATTACATATTATTTAAAAGATATGGGTATACCATTTTTATGGAATGGAACATTTGTAGGAACCGATTACAAAGATGAAAATAGATTTGATGGAAACTATCCTCCCCTAAAAGATACACACCAACACGCAACATATTTAGAAAATAAAGAATATGCTCAAAAATTATATAAACATTTAGAAAAAATTGGTATTATCAAAAATTAATCGTATATTAGTAAAACAAACATAAAACATGAACAAAAACAATTTATTAAAATTCATTCAAAAGTATTCACTAGGTGGACTTATTGAATCAGTAGCGTGGAACGCAGAAGGAACGAAATTATCAGTTAGATTTATTTCAGATGACAAAACATTATTAGGTGAGGTAGAGTTTAACGCTTACACATCAACACCAATGAATGTTGGTATTTACACAACATCATTATTAAAAAATATGATTGGTGTATTAGACAACGACTTAACATTGAAAGTTGACAAAGCAGGTGATAAATCGGTATCATTAAAGTTATCGTCTGACGAAACTGAAACATCTTATCAATTAGCAGACTTAGGAGTTATTCCACCTGTACCAGATTTGAAGCAATTACCTGATTTCAATATTGATATCGAAATGGCATCAACTATGATTGACAAATTTATCAAAGCAAAAGGTGCATTGAGTGATGTAGATACGTTTACAGTATTTACCGAAGGTGGTGATTTAAAGATGGCAATTGGTTATTCTTCAATTTCGACAAATAGAGTAACATTTACCGCAACAAAATCATTTGATGATATTGTTAAACCAATCTCATTCTCAGCAAAATATTTAAAAGAAATTCTTACTGCAAATAAAGAAGCAACATCTGCAAAATTAAAAGTATCAACCGATGGTTTAGCAAATGTTCAATTCCAAATCGATGACTTTATTTGTAAGTATTATTTAGTAGAAATCTCAAATTAATAAAATGAAAGAACAATTAGAATTATTCCCAACAGAAGTTGGTTATGAATTATCCCCACAAGAGGAATTACAACAACAAGAAGCGGGTAGTATTGATACAACAGAAATTAATGTACCTGAAGCACAACCAATTCAAGATGCTGAATGGTGTTTTCAATTTTTTAACAATGAACCAATTGTATTTGCATGGTCAAATGAAGGCGAAGAACCAGCTCCTTTGATTTTACAATTACAACCAACAGAAGGTGAAGGATTGAATTTTCAACAAAACGGAATGACTTTTAGAGTATTCCCAAGAGAAATTAGTGAAGAAACAAAACAACAAAGAGCAGAACAAAATGCAAATCAAAATAAAGAAGCTTAGTCCAGAAGCAGTAATACCAACCTATGCAAAAGATGGTGATGCCGGTATAGATTTAGTTGCAACATCAATGAAGTTTGATGGTACACAAATCACATACGGAACAGGATTGGCAATGGAAATACCCGAAGGATTTGTAGGATTAGTATTCCCTCGTTCATCCATTCGTAAAACCGATTTATCATTGAGTAATTCGGTAGGTGTAATTGATAGTGGATATAGAGGTGAAATACAGGCAACATTTAATCAAAGGTCATTATCATCTCAAAGTGGTAGTTTTGTATATGGTGTTGGTGATAGGATTATGCAAATTATAATTATCCCACACCCCCCTATCGAATTTAAAGAAGTAGATGAATTAACAAACACCGAAAGAGGCGAAGGCGGATTCGGTTCAACTGGAAAATAATATGAGTTTTTTCGCAAACGAAAACAATAAAAAAGAACATAGCTTGTGGGTGGAGAAATACCGTCCACAAACTCTTGCTGACTATGTTGGTAATGAAACCATCAAAGAAACAATTCAGCAATATTTAGATGCAAATGACATACCACATTTATTGTTGTATGGAAAAGCGGGTACGGGTAAGACCACACTTGCTAAACTAATCGTAAATAAAATCAAATGTGACTTTATGATTATCAACGCATCGGATGAAAACAATGTGGATACTGTTAGAACAAAGGTTAAGAACTTCGCATCATCAGTTGGATTTGCAGGTTTCAAAGTAATCATCTTAGATGAGTTTGATTATATGACACCAGGAGCACAAGCGATTTTGAGAAACTTAATGGAAACATTCAGTAAGCATTGTAGATTTATCTTAACCTGTAACTATATTGAGAAAATTATTGACCCTATCCAAAGTAGATGTCAATCTTTCGCAATCACACCTCCGACTAAAAAGGATGTAGCAGTTCAGGTAGCAAAGATATTAGATGCAGAAAAGATTAAGTATGAACCAAAGAATATGGCTGATGTGATTAATTCATATTACCCAGATATTAGAAGGATACTTAATACTTGTCAATTACAATCTGCAAAAGGTGAATTGAAAGTAGACCATAGAGTAATGGTTGAAGCAAACTTTGCAACTAAACTTATTGAATTGTTAAAGGAATCCGATGACAAGAGAAATATGTTTATGAAAATTAGACAGGCAGTAGCAGACAACAAATTAAACGACTATTCGGAAATGTATACAATGTTATACGACAAAGTAGACGAATACGCAACCGGAAATGTAGCAAATGTAATTTTAACAATTGCAGATGGTCTTTCAAAGGATGCATTAGTAGTAGATAAAGAAATTGTATTTATGTCTACAATTATACAAATATTAAACATTATAAAATAAAAATTATGCAAGAGCAAATGAGTCAATTACCGCCGAATTTCAATTTAAATGACGCGAGAGATATGGATTGTGAATGTGGTGGAAAGATTTTCTTACCAGGTTACAGATTCAAAAAAATTAGTAGATTATTAACAGGTGCACCAAAAGATTCGGTTATGCCTATTGAGTTGTATGTATGTGCAACATGTGGTAAACCTTTAAATGAATTACTTCCACAAGAATTACAAGAAACCAAAATCATAGAATAATGGCACAAAAGTTATTTGACCATATTAATGCAATAACTACCATACAAGACCCAAAGTATTTTGACAAACTTTCAGAAGAAGATTTGAAAACTTGGAGTAATTTTATGATTAATAGATTTTTATCAATGAAGCCTGAATGGGTAGAATTGATTGCGTCTATATTACCCTTAACACAAACTTTACAACCAAAAGAAATGTATAGTTTGTATATTAGTGTTATTCCAAAAGGTAAATACTTTTTGAAATATATTAAAGGAAAATCCGAAGATAAATACGAACAATTTATAGTAGACCTTTTAAAGAAAGAATACGATTGTTCAGAAAACCAAGCAATTGAATATTTGGAAGTTCTTTATGCAAGTAGAGAAGGTAGAGAATATATGAAATATGTTTGTGAAAAATATGGTATAGATAAAAAGCAAATAACTAAATTGAAACTAAAAATATAAATGTCTAATACATTTTGTATATTACCATTTTTACACATCAATGCATATCCTAATAAAAAATTAAAAGTTTGTTGTTATTCACAAACTTTTTTAGAAAATACTAATTTAGAAAATGATTCAATATCCGATGCTTTTAATTCGGATGAATATAAACAAATTAGATTGGATATGTTAAATGGTGATAAACCAAAATTTTGTGATGTTTGTTATAAAATGGATGATGAAGGTGCGGAAAGTTATAGAGTTAAATGGAACAATGATTACTCACATTTAATTCAGAAATATAAAAATAAAACAAGAAAAGATGGATATAATTATCCTGATTTTGTTAGATTAGATTTAAGACCTTCAAACATATGTAATTTTAAATGTAGAAGTTGCACATCGGAATATTCATCAACTTGGATTGAAGAACAAAATGCATTTAAACAATTTTTGGGTATTGCAATAGATTCCAACAAAACGGAAATAAACATAACAAATTTTGATATAGATAAACGATATTTAAAAAATATAGAACATATATACTTTGCGGGTGGTGAACCACTTTATATGAAAGAAATGTATGAGTTTCTTTCAAATTTGGAAAATAAAGAAAAAATAGAAATACATTTAAATACAAATTTTAGTTTAGTTAAATTTAATAACAGAGACATATTTGAATTTTTTTCTCAATTTAAAAGTATAAATTTTGGAATTTCATGTGATGGTATAGGAAATATTGGAGAATTTGTAAGAACTGGATTTAATACAAATAATTTCATAAATAATATGAATTTATTAAATGAAGCAAAGAAAAAATATAGTAATATTAAACATCTTTTTCAATACACTTGTTCTATTTTAAATTGTTTTGATTTTCCAAATTTTAGAAAAGAAATGTATCATATGGGATATGTGGATTCCGATTCTCAAATTCGATTTGGATTTGCAGAATATCCATATTGGTTAAATGTTTCTAATTTTGAAGAAAAACAAGCTATTATAGATTTATATACAAGACTTGATAAAACATTTAATTATAATGATTTAAAAACCGAAATTAAAAATTTTGTAATATATTTAAAAACAAATGAAGGACATCCAGAAAACACAAAAGATATGTTTAAAACATATATTAATTTTGGAAATGATTTTAATAAAACAAATATACCAAACGAATTGGAATACCTAAAAAAATATTTATGATTGATAAAAAGTATTTAATAACATCCGGTTGTTCATTCACCGAAGGACATAAAGTAGGGCCGAATGCATCTTGGGCAAAATATTTAGCGGAAAATAATAATTTGGAATTAATTAATATAGCTAAAGGTGGTGTTGGAAATGAAGTAATAACTCAAAATGTAATAAGTTACGCAACATTGAATCCTGAAATCGCTAAAGATAGTTTATTTGTAATTCAATTATCAGAATGTTTACGATTTTTAATTTGTTGGGATTCTTTTGATGAAAAAAGTAATGGTTCAATATATTGGCACCTAACTCCTTTACAATTTTTAGATAGACGGGGTAGTCGTAAAATTACTGCAGAGGGATTTGAAGGATGGGATTTAGAATTTCCACTAAATAAGTGGATATATAACAATAGATACAATATAGCACAATTGTATACAAATGTAACATTTTCTTTAATAAAAACATATCACAATATTATAAATTTTACAAATTTTTGTAAAGCAAATGATTATAAATTTTTAATATTCGATGGTATAAATAATCATATACCAATTTTAAACGAAAATAATGGACAATGGTTTTTAAAAGATTCACATGGTAACCCTAGATATGAACTAGCGGTTTCGGATGAAATATCCGATGATATTGATTTTTTTCATAATACACACCATCCATTTATTCATAAAAAAATAATAAATACAATAAAAGAAAATCCAAATTATTATAAAGGATATACTTTAAATGAGTTTATAAATTCAAATAATGAATATCATAAAGGAAATGATAACCATCCAAATGAATTAGGTTCAAAACTTTGGGCAGAACAACATCTACAACCAATTATAGAAGAATTATTTGGTAAATTCAAATAAATTGGGTATATTAGATATAATATGGCAAGAGTATCATTTTCACAATATAGTATGTGGCATAGTTGCCCACATCAGTACAAGTTAGCATACATAGATAAGTTGGGAGAAAATTCTTCTAACATCCATTCAATCTTTGGAACTGCAATGCATGAGACACTCCAAAATTATTTGGAGAAGTGTTTAAGAATATCAAAGTCACAAGCTGACAAAATGATTGACTTAAAGGAATATCTAAAAGAAAGAATGAGAGATGCATATCTTAAAGAAACAGAAGGTGAAATAGGAAATACTACAATATGCACCAAAGAAGAAATGGTAGAGTTTTTAGAAGATGGAAACGTCTTATTAGATTGGTTTCAAAAACCCAAAAACTTTAACAAATTCTTTTCGTTAAAACACGATGAGTTGGTAGCAATTGAACAACCTATAAACACAAAGATTTCGGAGAATGTAAACTTTATGGGTTTCATAGATTTGATTATCAGAGATACCTTTAATGGTAGATATCGAATTATTGACTTTAAAACTTCTACAAGAGGTTGGAGTAAGTATCAAAAATCAGACCCAGTTAAAAACGCACAAATTCTTTTATACAAAAAGTTCTATGCAGAATTATTAAACATTTCCGAAGATGTGATTGATGTTGAATTTATCATATTGAAAAGAAAGGTAGAAGTAAGAGAGGATATTCCAACACATAGAATGAGTAAGCATGTACCTGCAAATGGTAAGGTATCAGTAAACAAAGCCTGGAAGGGTTTTACGGAGTTTGTAGAGAGTGTATTTGACAATGATGGTAATTATAGAACCGATATAGAGTTCCCAAAGAACGCAACTAAACTATGTGAATGGTGTGAGTTTTTTGATAGAGGGATATGTGATAGAGGATTAAAAAATTTAAATTAAACAATATATATTTTAAAAGTTATGGCAAAAAAGAAGATTCTGTTATTATCAGATGATTTACGAATGGCAAGTGGTATTGCCAATGTTTCCAAACAATTAGTTATGGGAACTGTTGATAAATACGATTGGGTTCAATTAGGAGCAGCAATCAAACATCCTGAAGCGGGCAAAGTTTTAGATTTAAACGATAGTGTTAGAGAACAAACTGGTGTAAAAGATGCATGTGTTAAAATTATTCCATTTGATGGATATGGTAATCCAGATGCAATCCGTCAATTATTAATGCAGGAAAAACCCGATGCAATCTTACACTTTACAGACCCGAGATATTGGATTTGGTTATATGAAATGGAACACGAAGTTCGTCAATCAGTACCTTTATTCTTTTATCATATTTGGGATGATTTACCAGACCCGAAATACAATAGAGATTACTACGAAAGTTGTGATTGGATTGGATGTATTTCAAAACAAACTTATGGTATTACTAAAAGAGTTTGGAGTTGGGATAAAGAAAAGCATTGGACAAAACCAGCTGATTGGCAAGTAAGTTATGTTCCACATGGCATCAATTCCGACTTATATAAACCAGTTGAAGTTCCAAAAGATTTTAAAGAAAGTATATTTGGAGATAAAGAATATGAATTTGTTCTTTATTGGAATAATAGAAATATTCGTAGAAAACAACCAATCGATGTTATTTTAGCATTTGATAAATTTGTTGAAGCATTGAGACCAGAGGAAAGAAGTAAGGTATGTTTATTAATGCACACTCAACCTGTGGAAGAACATGGAACAGATTTACCAAGAACAATTGCAGAATGTTGTTCACCTGAAACAAATGTAATATTTGCACCAAATAGATACTCCGAAGAACAATTAAACTATCTTTATAATATCGGTGATGTAACAATCAATGTGGCATCAAACGAAGGATTTGGATTAGCAACAGCAGAATCGGTAATGGCAGGAACACCAATCATTGTAAATGTTACAGGTGGTATGCAAGACCAATGTGGATTTAGAGAAAGAGGCACGGGTAAACTATTAACCGCAGAAGATTATGTTGAAATTGGTTCTTTACATGATAGACATAGAAAAGCAGGTGTAGTTTGGGGAGATTGGGTTAAACCAATTTGGCCAGTTCGTTCAACAACAGGTTCAGTTCCTACTCCATACATTTTTGATGATAGAGTTGACTTTGAAGATATTACTCCTTTAATTATGGATTGGTATAAAATGCCAAAAGAAGATAGAGATAAAGCTGCATTAAAAGGTAGAAAACATTTTATGGGTGAAGGTTTGTTAAGCAGAGAAGCAATGTGTAAAACATTGGTTGATGGAATGGAGGGAGCATTTGAAAATTGGAAACCAAAAGAAAAATTTAAATTAATAGAGTTATAGTATGAAACCAACATTAGTATTTCAGGCACCAATAGCAACAAGAAGTGGGTATGGTGACCACGCGAGAGATTTATTACATTCTCTTTATAAATTAGATAAATTTGAAATTAAAGTTATTAGTACTCGTTGGGGAACAACTCCAATGGACGCACTTAATTATGACAAACCATTTCACAAATGGGTAGTAGATAATATCATTCCGGGTATTCAAGAAAAACCTGACATTTATATTCAAGTTACTGTACCAAATGAATTCCAACCAGTAGGACATTATAACATTGGTATCACCGCAGCAATTGAAACAACACATTCTCCATTAGATTGGGTACATGGTTGTAATAGAATGGATTTAATATTAGTACCATCCGAACATTCAAAAAAGAGTTTAGTGGATAGTGTATATAATGAAGCAGATAAACAATCTGGACAATTAATAGCACAACATAGAATTCAAAAACCTATTGAAATTATTTTTGAAGGATTTGATGAAGAAGATTTTGGAACTGACCATATTGCACACATTACCGAATTGGATTCAATCAAAGAAGATTTTGCATTCTTATTCGTAGGACATTGGTTAAGAGGTGATTTGGGTGAAGATAGGAAGAATGTTGGAATGATGATTAAAACATTCGCAATGGCATTCAAAAACGAAAAGGTTAAACCGGCATTAGTTCTTAAAACCAGTTCAGCAGGATTTAGTGTAATAGATAGAGAAACTACTATTAAAAAAATTAGAGAGGTATTAGGAAAAGACTATAAATCAGTTCCAATTTATCTTTTACATGGTGACTTAACCCCATCAGAAATGAATGGTTTATACGAACATCATAAAGTAAAAGCAATGTTGAATTTTACAAAAGGGGAAGGATTTGGTAGACCTCTATTAGAATTTAGTTTAACAGGTAAACCAATCTTAGTAAGTAATTGGAGTGGCCACATTGATTTCTTAAAACAAGGTGCAGTATTATTAGAAGGTGAATTAAAAGAAGTACATGAATCAGCGGCAGACCAATTTTTATTAAGAGAATCTAAATGGTTTAATGTAAATATTTCAAAAGCATTATCATCTATAAAAGATGTTTACAAAAATTATGACAAGTATAAAATAGAATCATTTCAGCTGGGTAAACAAAACAAACAAAATTTTAGTTTGTCAAAAATGACTAAATTATTTGACACGATATTAAATCAATATGGTATTTATACTAAAGTACAACCAAAGTTTCAACAGTTACAATTACCAAAATTGAAAATGTTAAATAAATGATAAAAAGCTATTTCCCAACATATAAACGATTAATAGATTCAAAACAAAAAGTATCTGCTTCCAAAATGTTAGCAGGCACTTTTTATATAATAAAAGAATACACATATGTAGACGGAAGTAGTAAATCATATCAATCATCAGATGTTCCAATCATATTTACTTTATATGTTTCGAAATCAAAAGATATTGTCCATGCAGTAAAAGTATCAACTATAAATCCAAAATTAGTAAAAAAATTTTTTGATAAAATGGTTGATAAAGATACGGAATTAATTGAAATGAAAGGTGGTACAAAAGGATATTTTAACAAATATGTAAAAAAAATACCAATAGTAAGTAGAGATTCTTATAGAACTTATAAACTCAGCGGACTTGATACCGTGTTTGAATTGGAAATGGATGTCAACGAAATGACTTCTAAAAGTAAAGAAGTATTAGGTATGTCTGAAAAAATGCAAAAACAAAGTAGACGATGAAATTAAAATTTTTTGGATGTAGTTTTACCGAAGGTGGTGGACTAGATAATATAGACTATTATAATTTTTTAAATGAAAATAAATTAGAATATCTTCCTGATAAATTTGAAACTACATATCAATGGCAACATAGGGATACTATTGTCGATAAATTGGAACAATATAAAGTAGAAAATAGATTTAGTACAATTTTAGAAAAAAAATTAAATAATGTAAGGATAATTAATTTAGCAGTATCGCAAGCCTCCAATGATTATATTTTTGATAAGTTATATGATGTAATAGATAAAAATTCAAATGAAATATATATTGTATTTTTAACTATGATAACTAGAAGATATTGGTATTATGATTTAAATGGAAAAAAGTATAATTTAAATAGAACTGAGTTGGATGCATCCCCCTTTAATAACGAAGAAGAACTTTTACCATTAAACGAACATTATAAAAAATATCTTGAAATAATCTTTAAACAAGAGGATGAGATGCAAAGAGTTTTTAAACAAATAAAATTATTAGATATATTTGCAAAAAGTAAAAATTCAAAAATAATTTGGTCATCTTGGGAAATGGGAGATGAAATGGAATTGGATGTAGTAGAAAAATATGCAGAAAATGTTTTAAAATTTGAAGGAAAAACATTAAAACAATTTTGTATAAAACATAAATTACAAATTCACGATGATACGAATGGATTGGTACAAGATAATCATATATCCTTAAAAGGAAATGAAATTATAGCAGAAAAAATATACGAACATTTACAAAAATCAAATATAATATAGGTTATGACATCAAAAGAATTCGTCCTTTGGTTAAAAGGATTCACAGACGGAGTACATGAATTTAATATTACTCCAAAACAATGGGATTATTTAAAAGAGAAATTAGCAGAAGTCAACGATGGAACACCAATAGGTGAAGGTGGATGGGGAACCCCTAATACTACTCCAATGTGGCAACACCCACACTATGTAGACCCATACAATCCATATAAAGTAACTTGTACACCAGGAACAACAATAACAACAACACCGGGTGTTGGTTCAATTACAATTGCTAATCCACCATTTGGATTTGGAAGTACATCAACTGCGTATGGATATCCAAGTGGTTCTGCATGGAGTTATACAAATTCAACAGACGAAAAAATATTTTAATGAAATTAAGTTACGCAATAACGGCTTGTAATGAAGTCGAAGAAACCATTAGATTGGTTACACAATTATTAAATTACAAAGGAGAAAATTCAGAAATTGTAGTTTTATTAGACACACCCAAATCACCAATTGAATTGACGGAATATTTAGAATTACAAGGTGAAGCAGATAAAATTACATTAATTGAATCCGAATTCAATAATGATTTTGCACAATGGAAAAATTTACTTAACTCCGAATGTAAAGGTGAGTGGATATTCCAATTAGACGCAGATGAATTTTTAGAACCTGATTTGATTCACAATTTGGAAGATATATTGGACACCAATGTAGATAAAGATTTAATATTGGTGCCTCGTATAAATACAGTAGAAGGTTTGACACAATCGCATATAGATAAATGGAAATGGAATGTAAACGAAAAAGGATGGGTAAATTTTCCAGATGTTCAAACCCGTATTTACAAAAATAAAGAAACAATTGGGTGGAGTGGTAAAGTGCATGAAAGAATTGGTGGATTTGAAAACTATACAAACTTTCCAATGGAAGAGGTATATTGTATCAAACATCCCAAAACAATCGAAAGACAAGAGAAACAAAATAACTACTACGATACTTTATAATGGTTCACATATATTATCACATATATGCAATTGATGGTGTTGAATCTATAATAGATGAACAACTTAATCTAATTAAAACCCATTTTGATTTTCCATATGTATTAAATGTGGGAATTTCTATTGCTGAAAATAATACATCAACCACATCTATATTAGAAAAAATAAAACCAAATTTAAGAGATGTTCATAGTAAAGGAAACGAATGGACTACATTGGATTTAATCAGGAAAGATGCAGAAAAATTTGGTGATTCCGATTATATTTTGTATATTCATACGAAAGGTGCATCAAAGCAATCCGATAGTAGATATGAGAATATAATCAGTTGGAGACATCTTATGAATTATTTTAATATTGAAAAAGTAAAAAATGTATTTAAATTATTTGAAAAAACCGAATTTAACACATATGGTGTAATATTAAAAGGTCATTTTTATAGTGGAAATTTTTGGTGGGCAAAAGGAAGTTATTTAAAAACTATAAATTTAGAAAATAAAAAATTAAATAGGTTTGCAGCTGAAACAGAATTTATTCATAGTGGAAAAGATTGGAAACCATATTCACCATATAATAATGAAAGTAATAACGATTATGGAACATATTTTAAAAAAGAAGATTATACAAAATGAAAATAACATTCATATACAATCATAGTCCAAATGAAACCTGGTCGACGCCTCTATCATTACTAAATGAATTTAAAGAAAGAGGTTGGGAAACTGAAATAGTATCCATTACAGCAAATGACGATTCCGCATTACAACTGTGGATTCAACAAGACATTCCAACGGATATTGTTTTATTTATGGATTGGGGTAGGATTGATTCTAAATGGTTGGATAAAAGCTTAAAACCGAATTCATTTTGGATACAAGAAAGTGGAGACGACCCTCAAAATTTTGAAAGAAATTATCCAAAAGCAAGTAGGTTTCATTATACAATTACACCGGATAAACAATCTGCAGAAGAATATAGAATATGTGGTATCAATGCAGATTGGGTTCCACATTGGGCAGATACTATGGTTCAGTTTCCAATGAATTTAGAACCACAATATGTTGCAGTAACGAGTAGAGGAAGAGGCGGCTCTGAATTTTTAGATTACCTTACAAATTGGGCAGAAGGAGCAATTGGAAATAAAAATGGTATGAATGCCGAAGAACACACTAAATTTTTGAATAAAGGATTAATGGTTATTCAAAATAGTAGATGGGGTGAAATTACCCGTAGAATATTTGAAGGTATGGCTTGTGGTAAAATGGTGTTAACGGATAAGTTAGATATCAGTAGAGGTTTAGAAGAATTATTTATAGATGGTGAGGATATTGTTTTATATAATGATATGTTTGATTGTATAGAAAAGATGAATTATTATAATGAAAACGAAGAAGAAAGAGAAAGAATTGCATATAATGGAATGGTAAAAGTTATAGCAAATCATACTCAAATACAAAGAGTAGATAAATTAATAGAAAAATTTAATAATTTTAAAAAAAATAAATAATGGCATTATTAAAATTAGATTGTCAATCAAGCGTTAAATCGCAAGGAAAATTTGTCACCCAAATAATACATTTTGTAGGTGGAGAAAAACGAACCTTTGAAAATATAGAATCAGAATACATTAAGCAAGGTCAGTTTACTAAACTTATGACAAGTGATGGTAGAATGATTTTGGTAAACGATAAGAATGTATTATGTATAGAAGTATTTAAACAACCATAGATATGAATAAACTACCAATTAGTATAGGAATATTGTCCTGGCATAGTGGACAAGTATTAGTAGATACTTTAACCACATATTACGAAAATGGTTTATTCGATATGGTAAACGATGTGACTATCCTATTTCAAGAAGTAACACCACAAGATATGGAAATCGCAAAACACTTTGGATTGGATTTCATAGGTTTACAAAAGAATATCGGAATTGGCCAGGCTTTCATTCGTTTAACTGAAAATGCAAAGGAAGATTATGTTTTAGTATTAGAACATGATTGGAATTTGATTGAGGATAAACAAACTACATACGATACATTAAAAAGAAGTTATCAAGCAATTGAAATGGGAATGGATGTGGTTCGTTTAAGACATCGACAACAACCAGGAAATCCACATTTTTCATTTAGACATATAGGTAAAGAACTTACCTACTATGATGATGAAATAGGATGTCAATCTCCACATTTATTAGATTCAATACATTGGTTAGACCCATCAGTTGAATTTCCAGAATATATAAAGAAATCAGAAGATATGTTTTGGACTACATCTCGATATGGTAATTGGACTAACAATCCATGTCTTTATAAAAAACAATTCTATTTAGATGTAGTTAGACCCCATGCAGGAGAAGGAATTGCATTGGAAGGAAATATTAGTAAATGGTGGGCACAACAAGAGTATAAAGTAGGACACAACGAAGGATTATTTAAACACAATGATTATCAAAAATACGGAAAACAATAAATTATAATAATATGGCAAACGGAATTTATAAAATAACAGAAGACTTTGAAAATGCATTGAGTGATTACACAGGTGCACCCTATGTAGTAACACTTGATAACATGAGTAATGCTTTATTTTTAGCATTATATTATGAACATCACGTGAAAAATAGTATTACAAATAATTCGGTAAAGATACCTTGTAGAACTTACCCATCAGTACCTTGTGAAATCATTCATGCGGGATTGAAAGTTGAATTTGAACCGGTTAAAGGTAAAACAATCAAAGGAGCATATAATTTAAAAGGAAGTAATGTATGGGATAGTGCATTGACTTTTACGGCAGATATGTATAAATCTGGAACACATATGTGTGTTTCATTTACAGGTCCATATAAACATTTTAAATTAAGTAAGGGTGGTGCAATTTTGACTGATAATGAAGAGGCATACTTTTGGTTTAAAAGAGCAAGATATAGTGGTAGACGAGAATGTTCATATCACGAAGACCATTTCGATATGTTAGGATGGAATTTCTATATGATGCCAGAATTAGCAGCAAGAGGTTTATTATTAATGAATCAATTTTATACAACAAAAGGTGAAAAGAAATCAAATGCAGATTTAGAATTACCATACCCAGATTTATCTAAATTTGAAGTATATACTAAGGCAAATAGAGATTAATGGTAGGAATAATGCAACCATATTTTTTTCCTTATATTGGATATTTTCAACTTATACATTGTGTTGATACATATGTAAATTTAGACCATGTATCTTTTATGAAAAGAAGTTATATGACTAGAAATACATTAAAAAATAACACTACAATAAATGTAAATGTTTGGAAAGCAAGTCAAAATAAAAAATGTAACGAAATATATGTTAATTTTGAAAATAATTATATTCCTAAATTTTTAAAAACATTAGAAAATTTATACTCAAAAGAATCACATTATAAAACAATTTTGAATGAAATAATTTTACCTGAATTTATAGATAGAAAAATTACAATATCTAAATTTAATTTGAATTTGATAAAAAGAATATGTAATTATTTGGATATAAAAACAAAAATAATAGATACATCAGAAAATTTAACGAAATTAAAAAAAGGAGAAGGATTAAAAGAAATAACAAAACATTTTAATTCAAAGAGTTATATAAACGCAATTGGTGGACAATCATTATATAATAAAGAAGATTTCAAAAATGATAATATACAATTAAATTTTATAGAAATGGGAAATATTGTATTTGATAATAAATACACATCTATATTAGATTTATTATTTAGATATAACAAAGAATATATAAAAGAAGAAATTACAAAATATAAATTAATATGAAAAACAAAGTAGTTATTTTTGGAACGTTTGATACGGCAGAACTTGCACATTATTATTTGACAAATGATAGTGAATATGAGGTTGTTGCGTTTACAATTAATAAAGAGTATCTAAAAGAAGATACTTTTAAAGGATTACCGGTTATTGCGTTTGAAGAACTAGAAAAATTATATCCACCAACCGAATATCTATTTTTTGCACCTATGACAGGTACCAAAATGAATAATAATCGAAAAAGAATTTACGAAGAGGGTAAGAAAAAAGGATATCGGTATATTTCATATATATCATCTAAAGCAACGATATGTGGAAATAAAATAGGTGAAAATTGTTTTATTTTGGAAGATAACACATTACAACCATTTACTGAAATTGGAAATAATGTTGTTATGTGGAGTGGTAATCATATTGGACATCATGGTAAAATAGAAGACCATGTATTTTTCACATCACATGTAGTTTTATCGGGACATTGTCATGTTAAAGAAAGAGCTTGGTTTGGTGTAAATTCAACAATAAGAGATGGTTTAACAATCGGTGAAGGTAGTTTAATAGCAATGGGTGCAGTTATAACAAAATCTACTGAAGCAGATGGATTATATATGGGTGCACCCGCAAAAAAACAAGAAGCTCCAGCCAGTAAAGTTTATTAATATGTGGGAAAGAAACGGAAATATTTTTAATAAACATCACTCACAAGTACCGGTAGTTGATATAAATAATAATGGATATTGGAGAATATACTATTCAAAAAGAATGGATAATAAAAGTCATCCATTTTATATAGATGTTGAAATTGGAAATCCATCGAATGTTTTATTTGAATCCAAAACCCCTATTTTAGAATTAGGTAATTTAGGTAAATTTGATGTAGCTGGTATAATGCCAACTGAAATAATAACAATAGGTAAAATAAAATATTTATATTATATAGGTTGGACAAATAGATTGGATGTTCCATATCACAATACATTGGGGCTTGCAATAAGCACCGATGGTGGAAATACTTGGAATAAATTTTCATCCGGCCCAATATTTGGAACATCATATAAAGAACCCGGATATATTGGTACAATATCTATTATAAAAAAAGATAAATTATTTTATGGATATTATTTAGCTTGTAGAGAATGGAAATTATTTGATGGTAAACCCGAACCAATATATGATATAAAATATGCAACATCAAAAAATGGAATAGATTGGTTTCCAATAGGAACTTCTGTAAAATTGGAGGAGGGTGAAGGTGGAATATCTAAAGCATCCGTTATAAAACACTATGATAGATATTTGATGTGGTATTCCGTTAGAATGGAAAGTGATTATAGAACAAATCCAACAAATAGTTATAGAATAAAATGTGCAGAAAGTTTTGATTTGGTAAATTGGAAAAAAATTAGTATATTAGGACTTGATGTGGATAACGATAGTAGCTGGGATAATCAGATGGTAGAATATCCACATATTATAAATTATAAAAACAAACTCTATATGTTTTATAACGGAAATGGGTTTGGTAAAACTGGTATAGGATATGCAACAATTGAAAGATAATGGTATAATTGTTTTAAAACAATTTTTTACAAAAGAAAGAATTGAAAAATTAAGAGAATCTGCAAAAGATGTTTTTAAAATTCAATTCAAACATTTTGGTTATACCGATTTTGATAGTGAAGATGGATTTAAAAATTCAATGATTAGATTATTTGAAGAACATTTTGAAATATTTCAAAGTACTGGTAAATTAATCCAATCTGGTTTAGTCGAATTATACAAAATAGTATATGATGATATTTTGTTAAATAAGTTAAAAGAGTTGGGATTATCAAATCCATTGGTCTGTACAAGACCCGCTTTATTTTTCAATCATCCAAAATTAGCGAAAGAATCACAATATTATAAAACACCAACACATCAAGATTACCCATCAATGTTATCATCATCGGACTCGGTTGTTGTTTGGATTCCATTAATTGATGTTACTCCTGAAAATGGAGCAGTTGTATTTTATCCAGAAACACATAAATTAGGCCCTCTTACTACATCATTGGGAACATCTGGATTTGCAGAAGTTAATATTGATACCGAAATATATAAACCAATTCAACCATCTTTACAAATTGGTGACATTGCAATATTTTCAACATTACTGGCCCACAATTCGGGTGATATACTAAATGATGATATTCGTTGGTCTTGTCATTTTAGATATACAAATTTAAACGATAAAGACTTTATTGAAAGAGGATTTCCTTCACCATACATATATAAATCAATTGCATAATGATATCATTTAATTTTCAAGATTCAAACTATTTACATTCATTTGAAAATTGTATAAAAAATGTTAGAAAATTTTATCCAAATGAATTAATAGATTTTTATATAGATTCTAATTCAAATAAAATAAATGAATATAAAAATATATGTTATTCATTTAATGTGGAAATGACAATTAGGCAAAGAAATCAAGGATATATAGATAGAACCGATTCAATGGAAACAAATATACCAAAGATGTTGGAATCACATTATAGAATTTATAATACTTGTAAAAAATCCAATTCCGAATGGATTATGCTTTTAGAAGATGATGTATTGATAAAAAGAGAAATCAAACAATGGCCATCAAAAGATGTTGGAACTAATAGAGAGTATTTTAAAGCAGGTGGTGGAGCAATATTTAAAAGAGAAACTTTTTTAAAAATTTATGAAAACTTAGGAGAAAGTGGATTGGAAAAAATAATAAGACAAGAGCATACTTACTCTTGGGCAGGAGATGCTTTGAAAGAAAGAATATTCAAAGATGCAGATGTATCAAACGAAAAGTGGATTGAATTGGCTGAACCTGGATACTACGATAATACAGACCATGCAATTTATCACGGATATAAAGATTTACACAAATTAGGATAATATGAAAAAAATGAAAGATGTAGTTATTGGATGTATCACAAATTATACATTTGAAAATATTAAACTATTTGTTAATTCAATAGATAGAAGTGGATTTGCTGGCCATAAAGTAATGATAGTTTATAATGTCCCATTTTCGACAGTTAATGAATTAAAAAAAAGAGGGTGGATTGTTGTTGCATTTAATGAAGATGTGGAAAATCAAAGATACACTTATAGAGATAATTTTATAGTTACGGTTGATAGACATTTACATTATTATCTTACTTTAAAACAATTAGCAGAAGAGAGTCCGGAAGGATTGAGATATGTACTGGCATTAGACCCAAAGGATGTTATATTCCAATACAATCCGTCAGAGTGGTTAGAAAAAAACTTAGGTGATTATAAAATAAATGCAGGTAGAGAAAGTGTTAAATATGAACATGAAGTTTGGGGTAGAAGTAATATGATTGAAAGTTTTGGTGAGGTTGTATATGATAGGTGTAAAGATAATATAACAATAAATGCAGGAACAATAGCAGGAGAGTGGAAAACTATGTCCGAACTATTTTTGAATGTGTATCTAATGTGTCAGGGAAGTCCATCTGCGACACCAGACCAAGCTGCAGTAAATGTAGCATTATCATTTTCACCCTATAAAGAATTGACAAGATTTACCAATTCCGAAGAAGGATGGGCTGCACAATGTGGTACTACGGTAGACCAAAGAATGGTTAGACAATATGGTGAAAACTTATTAGAACCGGCACCTATTATGGATGGTGACATTGTTAAAACTAGTACAGGTATACCTTTTGCAATAGTTCATCAATACGATAGAATACCGGAGTGGAATAAAATTATAACTAAAAAATACGAATAATGATTGTAGGTAGAGGTGACATAGCATCGGTTTTGAATGATAGAGATGGTGCAATTTTTTTCGCATCAGGAGTTTCTAAAAGTACGGAAACAAATGAATCGGAATTTTGGCGTGAAATTCAACTGTTAGATAGTCAAGATAAAAGTAAATGTATATTTTATTTCAGTTCAATTGCAATAGATGACATTACTAAGAATAGTGATTATCTTGCACATAAAAGAAAAATGGAGTTATTGATTAAATCCAATTTTGAAAACTATAACATTATTAGAATTGGTAATATTACATGGGGAAGTAATCCAAATACATTTATCAATTATATCAAAAACAAAAAGAGTAAGGGAGAATCGGTTGAGATAAAAGATGAATACAAATATATGATTGATAAAGAGCAATTGGTTTTATTAACAGACAATTTACCGCTAACGGGTCAAAATACAATATGTGTATTTGGTAGAATGGCAAAAGTTGCAGAATTAGTATGATAGAAATTGTAGTTTGGATATCACCAACTGACATTGATGATTTAGAAAAGACTTTGAATAGATTGAATATTGGAAAAGATTATCTAACAAAAGAACAATGTGACAACATTAAATTTAATATTGTTATGTGTGTTTCGGATGAGATAATTGATTGGAGTAAAAGTAGTATTACAATAAAAGAATGTACTGAAAAATTCTTAGGATTAAAACCACTAACCGATTGGGCATCTCCTGGTATTTTTGAAACTACAACCACTATTAACGGATGTACATCAATGAGAAGATTATCAGGTTATTCCGATTCAAAATATTACATATGGTTAGATACAGATATTATATTTGACCCACTTACATTGGCACATTCAATCAATTCAATAGACATAATTGAAAGTGTTGGAATTACTAAATTTGTATCTATTCCGGAAATAGTAAGACAATGGGATTCAACTTGGGATTGTTTAGTGAATGAAAATTTTATAAATAAACCAATTGGATATCAGGCAACTAATAACCCACACATCGATGCTACCATTTATGGTGAACCGACATTGGAAGAAGTCCATAATAATGTCTCCGGTCAACCTTATATGAAATTTGGTGGTGGTTGGTTTGCATTGATTTCAAAAGAATTAATGAAAGCAATTCCATTTCCAGAAAACTATGGACACTATGGATTGGATGATACTTACTTAATGTGGGGAGCACAGATATTACAAGACCCTACTATAAAACAATTAAAATTAAAAAATATAGTTGTTTGTGAAAATTATTTTGATAGGACAACTACTTATAAAGGACAAATACAATTTATAGACAAACGTGAAGAATATAAAAAATATAACGAACAATTATTTTCTGCAGGTTTACAAACCATATTGAATAACAAATGAAAATAATTTTTACAACATTCATATTACCACATGAAATCGATGATTTAGAAAGAATACTTATTGGTTTAAAAAAAGCATCTAAATTCGTAGATGGCAATAACTATCAATTCAATGTATCAATCGGAATATCGGATTATTTGGTAAATTGGGAAAACTCAAAAATTAGTAAAGAATTTTTCATAGAAAAATTTAATTCACTAAAACTACTAACGGATTGGACAACGAATTCTATATTTCAAATAAGAGAAGATGTATTAGGGTGTGTGTCATCTAGACGAACGGCACATTTGGAAGTTCCAGATGCTACTCATTTTGTATGGTTAGATACTGATATTGTATTTGAAGAACAGATTCTTTTTTATTTAGAAAATGCTATAATAGGAATAGAAGAAGAAGGTATTGATGAATATATTTTAACTCCTGAAATAGTTAAGATGTGGGATAATACTTGGGATTGTTTAGTAAATAAAAATTATTTAGATAAACCAATAAACTATCATAAAACAAATGACCCATATATGGATTGTGGCGTGTATGGTGATATCACACTAGAGTTGGTAAAAAATAATGTATCAGGACAACCATCTACTAAATTTACAGGTGGGTGGTTTACATGTATATCAAAAAAATTATTGGATATTACTGGTATACCCGAATCGTTTGGACACTACGGAGTTGAAGATGCATTTATAATGTGGGTGATTGATAGACTAAATAAAAATGGAAGAAACATATATCAGTTTAAATTAGTTAACTATATAGTTTGTGAAGATTATATTTATAGGAATAGAGACTATTATTTAAATAACATCAAACTTGTAAATAGAAAAGATGAGTTTAGAAAAATAGCAGAAAGCAATTTCAATAATGAATTAAATAAGTTTTAAATGAATTTAGAATCCGCAAAACAAAATCTTAAAGAAAAAGGATATTGTTCTTTTGAATTAAAAGAGTTTGATGAAAATTTATATGAGTATATAAAAAAATACAAAACATCATCCGAATTATCTAGAAAAGAAAATTATACAAATCTTCGAGCAGATTTTGTCGGAGATTATTGGACTAAAATATATGGAAACATAAACGAAGATATGGGTTCATTTGAAATGGCTAATAATAAAAAAGAAGAAATATTATCTCAAATAAAGAATACTAATAGAGATATGTTTCAAATATGGCTTTTTCATAATGTATCCGATATCAATCTTACAAAGATATACAATAAAATTACTAAATATTTTTTTGATTTAGATGAATCGGAACAATTAAATGTAGAAATATCATCAACATTATATAATGATAGATGTTTTTTACATGACCACATTGATGGAAAAAGTCCTGTTAAAAACTACGCTTCAATTTTAATATATTTAAATGAAAATTGGAATGGAGAAGATGGTGGGAATTTGATATTAAAAGGAGATGATGGTATCGAATATAAAGTAGTTCCTGAATTTGGAAGAGTTGCTATGATTGACTTACAAAATTTTGATATATACCACGCCGTTGAAAAAGTTATAAATAATAAAGAAAGATATTGTTTAATAGCATTTCCATTTAATAAAAAAAATAAACAATAATAAAATGAATTTACAAGAAGCAAAACAAAATCTTAAAGAAAAAGGATATTGTTCTTTTCATTTATCTGAATTTGAAAATATAGACTTTAATAAATTTTATAAATTCAGAATTACCGAAGGATTTGAAAAATATATGAAAGCAGTTAGAGGAGATATATTTGGCCAATCACATAATACATATGAAGTTGATGATTATTTTGATGGTAATAACTTTGTTAAAGATTGTAAAGACTTTGAAGAAGCTACTGAATATAAAACTCATTTTTTAAATAAATACAAAAAAGAAGATATTTTTCAATTTTGGTTTTTCTATGGAAATTCTACCTTAACTATTGAAAATCACTATTGTAAAAATTTTGAACCTATTGTTAAATACATGTATGATTTAGATGACAATACTAAATTTAAACATAATCCACAATTAACAATGTATGATAAAGGATGTTTATTAAAAGACCATAAAGACGGAATTAGTATGGGTAGACTATGTGTTGTTTTAGCATATCTTAATGAAAATTATGATGAAAACAATGGTGGTAATTTAATTTTAGATAATCACTTAAAGGTAATTCCTGAATTAGGTAACATTGCTATAATTGATTTGGATAGATTTGATATTGCACATGAAGTGACTGAGGTTGTTGGTGATTTAAAACGATATACTGCATTATCTTTTATAAGTTTGATTGGAAATGAATAAAAAATTATATATTTTTGGAGATTCTTTTTCAAAAAACTTTTCAACAGAAGTTAAAATAGATGAAAAAGATACTTGGACACATTTCCTAGCTGATAAATTAAATTTAGAATTGGCAGATAATGCGTATTCTGGTATATCTAATCAGGGTATGTTGCAGATGATTTATAGATATTTAAATATCGAAGATTCCGATATGATAATATTTGGAATGACCTTTTTTAATAGGATATACGATTTCTATAAAAATGGAGGTGTGGATATAATGTATAATACAAAGGAACAATTATTAGAAAAAGGAATATATGACTATGAAATAGAGTTTTATACAAAAAGGTTATTGGACGAAGATGGGTTTCAAATATATTTAACTCAACAATTTGAACAATTTCATTTTTTATTTAGAACATTAAAAAATTCTAATAAAAAGTTTTATTTTTGGTGTTTAGATGATACAACCAATCCGTCTTTTGCAAAATTAAAAGCACAATTTAGTGAACATCATATACCAAATCCAAATGGGGAAACCGCTTGGTTTAAACCATTTATAGATAAAACACCGGAGTGGTGGCAAAAAAATAATGACAGACATTTTTCAGAATACGGGCATAAACAATTTTTTCAATATTTATATCCGTATATACAATAATAAAATATGAAATTCGAAATAACACATCCCAAAATTTGGAAAGCAGTGAATGAAAAAAAGCTTCCAATGAAACATAAAATTCAAATCTATGAAAAATTAGGTGGAGCATATCGTTTAGGTGAGGATGGTGGAGAACAGGTCTATAATAAAATGACCGAATTACTTAAAAGTAGAATAAATGAAGGTCCTGAAACACAAGACCATGAAGTTTCAATGGCAGGTGGACAATTGGATGATATTATTCGTAACGCAACCGAACTTAAAGGGAAGGTTGGAGAAAAGGAAATGAATCTACCTGGTTGGATACAAGACCACATTTCACAAGCAATGCAATTCATTAATCAAGCCAACACAGGCTATCATAAATTAGGAGAAAAGTAATGGAAAATTTATATTCAGTATTAATTACGGCAATTACCGTATTAGGTGGCACAGGAGCATGGAGATATTACGAAAAGAGAGCTTTAAATAAAGATAGAGATGATGAGTTTATCAGACACGATTGTAAAGACCGTATCTCTAAATTAGAAGCATTATTGGAAAATAGTTCAAAAGAGAAAGATGAACTTCGTAATATGGTGTTAGAACTTACAAGAGAAGTGGCAGCATTGAGTGTTAAAGTTGAGTTCCTTACAAGAGAGAACGATAAGTTAGAAAAAGCAATACCAAAAACTAAGAAACAATTAAATGGTTAATTTACTTAAAGAATTCTTTTTCGGCCAACGATTTGCAAAATTAGATGGTCGTAATATTGAATTGGGTAAAGTTTACGGAAACCCAATGGTAAACGCATTTACACCATTGCAAGAAGAAGAAACCAAAAAATTAAGAATATTTGATTTTGACGATACATTGGTTAAAACAAAATCTCACATATACATTACAAATAAAGATGGAAAGAAATCAAAATTAACTCCTGGAGAATACGCAATATATGAACCAAAAGACGGAGACAACTATGATTTTTCAGATTTTGAACAAGTTAAACAACCACAAGAAATTAAAGGTGTAACTAAATTATTAAAAACAGTTGTAACTGCAGAAGGTGAAAGAAAGGTAGTAATATTAACTGCTAGAAGTGCATACAAACCTGTTAAGGATTATTTACAAGATATTGGATTGGAGGGAATATATGTAGTTGCATTGGCATCTAATAACCCACAAGACAAAGCAGATTGGATTGAAGATAAAATTAAAGCGGGATATAACGATGTCTTTTTTATAGATGATTCACATAAAAATATTAGTGCAGTAAACAAACTTAAAGAGAAATATCCAAATATTAAAAT
>Ga0208306_1000061_pt1 | contig 36092 bp, 23 predicted proteins | sample Colrivmet1449A02_FD_187632 | JGI IMG/M metagenome (GOLD analysis project Ga0208306, IMG submission 187632) | Estuarine microbial communities from the Columbia River estuary - metaG 1449A-02 (SPAdes) (version 2) | ecosystem: Environmental > Aquatic > Marine > Intertidal zone > Estuary | place... | reverse complement strand
AAGCATTAAGTGCCACAGAAATTCTTCAAAATTACGAAGCTCAAAAGTCAAAATTTGCAAATACAATTGTACAACAAGGATTAGTATTAAATCTTGATGCTGGTAATCCATATAGTTATGCTGGAGCAGGAACAACTTGGATTGATGTTAGCGGAAATACAAATAATGCAACATTAATAAATTCTCCTACTTATTCTAGTGATAATAGCGGAGTATTAAATTGGGCTTCTGCAAGTAGTCAATATGCAACAGTTGCCATGAATTCTGGATTAAGAGTGACAAATATAACACAAGAAGTTTGGGTGTTTTTAAATAGTACTGCTGATCAAGTTTTTATTGGAATGCAATATGGAACAGGAAGTAATAATTCTTTTGCATTATGGGTAAGCGGTGGAACTTTTTATTTTGGAGTGAACGTAGGAGGAACTTTTTATCAATCTGCTTCATCTGCTCCTTCGACTTCAACTTGGTATCATTTAGTTCATACTTACAATGGAACTACTCAATATTTATATATTAATGGAGTCTTAGCGACTACATATAATAGTGCTGCTAGTGGTAATATGACTTATGACACTAGTAATACTTTGTTAGCTATTGGAGCAGATTTTAATGGAACTGGATATAATACTGGACCCACATTGTTTGTAAATGGTAAAATGCCAATTGTTAAAATTTATAATATCGCATTATCTGCCGCTCAAGTTTTACAAAATTACAATGCTACAAAAGGAAGATTCGGATTATAAAGTGTAAAAAATATTAGAATAACTTAATTTTAGATTAAAATAAGAAAATGAATACAATATTTATCCCCGTTTATCCAAAGCCATCTGGCGCAAATGTGACAGAACTTTGTGTTGATTTTAATGCATTTGATCCTCATGAAGGAATAAGATTTTCAGTTGTAATGAAAAATCCAGCAGGTCTAGTATTAGATAAAACCTTTACTAATCTTGCAGGAGACGACTGGCAAGACTGGCCACCTGAGCAAACTGCTACAGCCGATTATGATTATGTAAAGAATGTAGTATTAGAAAATTTAGGATACACTCAAGCTATTGCTCCATTTATTACTTCTCAACCAGTAGATCAAAAAGTTCTAGATGGACAAGCTGCTGAATTTTCAGTAGTGGCAAGCGGTGATTCTCCATTAAGCTATCAATGGGTTAAGAATGGATCAGATGTCGAAGGAGCGACTTCTTCAATTTATTCTATACCAACTGTTGGAACTGGAGATTTGGGTTCTTATAATGTTAAGATCAACAATCCAGCAGGTTCAATTACTAGCTCTAACGCTTCATTGAATTTATTTCAAGCTCCAGTAATTACATATCAACCACAAAACCTTAACTTAAACATTAGCGGTCTTGGAACACTGAATGTGGGAGTTATGGGAGACCAGCCATTTGCTTTCCAATGGGATAAAAATGGTGAGATTATTCTAGCTGCCACTGGAAGTGCTTTTGAAATTACGAATGCTCAAATCTCTGATTCTGGAAATTATTCTGTAACAGTTAGTAACGTTGCTGGATCTGTAAAGAGCGATATTGCTATCGTAACTGTAAATGAACCAACTCCTCCTCCACCAGTTCCAACTGGAGATAATGCTTAATTTTTAAAATATCTCTTCTCAAGCCCCGAAAGGGGCTTTTTTTGTGTAATAATGTGTATGAATTTAACAGGTACACAAGGAAACTCTTTTTATAAGAGACTTGTTGCCCGTGATTCTGATGGGGTTGTAATAAACTTATCAGGCTTCACGGCTTCTGGATATGTAAGGGCAAGTTATGGCGCAGGATACACAAACGATAATGTGTATGTGCCAAGCTCTGGTATTTTATTAGACTTAAATCCAAAAATCATATCAGGATCAGCAGGAGAAGCTTTTGTTAGTGGATATGTTGATATCAATGTAGGAAGAACAGGAATGGCGGCTTTACCTTGCAGTTACTTACTATACGATGTTCAAGTTTTCTCGGGAGAAGATTATGCTCGTACTATTGAAGGCGGTTATTTTATAATTAATCCAGAAATAACATACTAATATGAAAATCGTAGACATGGCTCAAGAACTCTATTTCGAATTAGGTCAACCAAGTGATCTATCAGTACCAGCTATCAGTTATTGGCTTAGGAGCAATATAGGTATTCTTAATAACAAGCTGAACAAAGACATCATTATAGATGACACTTCTTTGGAGCTTTTGCCCAATTTGGGTGAAACAGAGAAGTCTGTTTACAAAAAAATCTACGAATGTTATTTCTACGATCTAAAAGTCAAGCAAACTTTAAATGCAATAAATGGAGATAGCTTGTTGGAAGTTACAGATGGCGGTGGAACTGTTCGCAGAATCAACCGAAACGAAACCAGTAAAATATACTTAGAAGCAAAGAAAAATTCACTTAATGAATTAACTGCGATGGTTAATGATTACAATATTAACGACGTTGGTCCTTTGCAAGTTGCTGGCGACGATACCGTAGCTGGTTCTTATATTACTGATAAGTATTATTCAATCAGACCATTTAATAGAGTTTAATTATGGCATCTTTAATAACAGACGCACAAAGACTTAGTTTTGGATCAAGTTATAATGATCTTTTTGATACATTATCTAGGGATATTGTCGTCTACAAAGAGCCTATTAAAAATATAACTTCTGTTAACGAAACTCCAGTATTTGGTTATCCAACAGATCAACTGCCTGATAGCGTAACTTATACGCCAGTCTCTGGTGTTTATAAAGCTAGAATATTTTATGGTAGCCCAGACGAAGACATTGTGTCTTTAAACTCTCAAATTAAAAACCCTAATACTACTGCCAGAATTAGAGTTCGTTTAGACGCTAAAGATTATATTGAAAACGGCAAAACAGAAAGAATAACTTTCGACAATAAATCTTGGAATGTACAATATGGTTTTGTGGTCAAAAGATACATCGATGAATCTTATTATGAGTACATGATGAAGGAAATAATGTAATGGCTACAATAAATAAAACAATTCTAAATAGAGAAGTCAAAAAACTTCTTTTCAGTAAAGACGTTCAAAATTTAGCCTATCAAAAAGCCGAAAAAGAATTTCAAAGACTTAAAAATCAAACAATAAAAGAGTTCGATCAGCATCCAGTTACCGTAGAATTAGAAATGGGTGCCGAAGGAAAGAACATATCAAAAACATTACCCGGAACAAAGCCTGACTCTAATTTGTTTTCATTTATTGGATTTGATCAAGACTCTCAGCCTACGCAACAGGTAAGGCAAGTTTTAGAAGAAGAAATATTGTTAAATAAGATCCCAAAAATGACAAAAATAGAAACAGGCGTTCGATTTGAATTCCCTGTTTCAGTTCCCACTTTAAAGTCAATAGAGCAAAAAACTCCATTGCCTTGGGAAACTGGAAGAAGCTGGATCAGAGGAATTGAAAGAGGTATTTCTGGATTGGGTTATTATTTGTCTGGAAAATTTAAGTCTCCTGAACCTAGCCGATCTGGTGGTGGTATTCAAGCAGAAGATAAAGTTAGATCGGGTTCTTTCTCTACTGTAAAATACTTGAGTACAATACTAAAAAATCTAAAAGATAAACTCAAACAATGAAACCGCAATTTGACAACCAAATATCTTCATCGTTTTTAATGTGGTTTGATCACACTCTATTATCCAAGGGTGAAGCTTACTATAATGTAACCACTGCATTTCCTGCTAATTCTTCTTATGTGAATGGCTTTTATGCTTATAACGGACCTTACAAAGGTTTAGTTTATGATTCTTCTATTGCTGGAGCGACGGTAATGACAGGAGTTACCATAAACGGCGCAAATTATAATCTAGGTCAAAATCCTTTAAGTGGTATAAACTATTCAGAAGGGCAGATTTATTTAAGTTCTGGATCTTTAAATGTTTCTGGTACTTATTCAGTTAAAGAATTTAATGTGTTAATGACATCTCAACCAGAAGAGGTGCTACTATTTGAAACTCAATATGTTAGAAGAAATAAAACTCCTGCTGGATCTTTAAAAGACTCTTTAAAAGAAAACACAATAACTTACCCTGTAATTTTCATCAAAAATAATGGAAGCACAAATGATCCTTGGGCTTTCGGCGGCACAGATGAAACAAGGGTAGATTTTAGAGCTATTGTTATCGCTGATTCGCAATATACATTAGATGCAGTTTGTTCATTATTTAGAGATAGAAATTATGATAATGTTCCTCTAATTGATACAACATATAATCCATTTAATGTTTTGGGAAGTTTTAAGAGTGGAGTAGTTTTTAATTATGACAAAATAACTAGCGGAAAAGACTACTGCATGATAGATAGAGTTTCCGTCTCAAAGATTGCAGGTGTAAGAGATAGGGAGAACAACATTAATCCCGGTTCTTATTATGGGTTGATTGACTTTGAATTAGTTAAATTTAGACAACCAAAACAAACATAAAAATATATGCCAAGAAATAGAGTAATTTACCAAAATGAAGCGTTATATGTTGGTCCTTCGCCAGCTATATCTGGTCACTATAAATTCGTGACAGGAAGTTATATTAACGTCCCTACTCAAAAATTAAATCAATTAGACCCTCTCGCTTCAAGAACTTTAGCTTCAGGAAATAGCACTACTAACGCTACTGTTGCTATTATGCAAGGAGGCTTGGCTCCAAATTTAGCTAATTTAGATCGTGTTCAAAGCATTAATTATAACTTTAATGTAGCAAGAAGAGACGTTAATCAATTTGGAAATTTAGCTGCAATAGATAGGGTTATTATAGATCAGCCAGTAGTAAATATTGATTTTAATTATTTACAAAATGGATTTAAGAATGAAGAAGAATTAGGTTTTCAGGTTACTACTTTAAAGAGAAGCGCGGCAGTAAATTTAACAATAGTTGCTTCTGGGCAGTCAGAATATGGAATAACGGCTGCTTCTGTCGCTGATGGAGGTCAGGGATATTTAAATTCGTTTACATTAACTCTTCCTCAAGCAGGTGGGAATGTGCCTCCAGTTCTTTCTTTTGGAGTTGCTACTGGAGGATTGTACGCAGGTCAAGCTACAGGAGTTTCTATTACAAATCGAGGATCAGGGGTAATCTTTATAAATTCATCTCAAGTCGCTTCACCAAATTCTTACATAAATGTTCCTGTTAATGTTGGAATTGGTGGAAGTTCTGATGGCAAATCTTTTTCTCCAACACTCGCTAATAACTATCCAGAAGGTACTTCTAGCATTGTAGATGTAACTTGCTTGAGCGGAATACTTACAAAAGCAAGTGATGAAAGGAATCTATTTGTAAGAACTGTTCCTCAAGGAAATGACGTTAGCATTGCAACAACTGGCACATTAGATCAAGCAATTATTGCTTTTGGAAATACGGTTATTACAAATTATACTATTAATGCAGCAGTAGGAGATATTCCAAATGTAGCAATTAGTAACGAAGCTAGAAATTTTTCTATAGTTACTGGAGATAATGATTTCAAATCTAGTGCTGCTGGTAAACGTTATCCTTTACCTTCAATAGATGAAGATGGCACAAGAGTAAATGGAACATATTCTCTTCCAGATTTTAATAGTAGATCAGACCTATCACAAAATATATCTGCATTTAGACCCGGAGGCATTATCCTTGATTTAACTCCATTCTATGCTTCTGGAGGATTAGGAATCGATACAAGAACGTCTTCTTTAAATGCTCAAAATTTCACTTTATCAATGGGTTTATCTAGAGAATCTTTAAATAAACTTGGAAATACTTTCAATTTTGCAAAAGAAATTACTTTCCCAATTAGCTACAGCTTCTCTGTAAATGTTTTAGTTTCAGAAATAGCAACAGGTAATTTGGTTGATATAGTATCAAATAGAGATATTAAGTTTGACACTTCAGTATCTTTTATCAAGCCCGGAACTGAAAATTCAAGTTTTGGAAGAATAACGGGAGTAAAATACGTTATTAAATCAGCTCAATTAGAATCTTTGGATTTTAGTTCTTCAATTGGAGCTAATAAAACAGCCACTTTAACCTTTGGAGGTCAAATGAGTTCTCCTCAAGATTCCACTAAAGGTGTATTTATGCAGGGAGATTATTGGATGCAAAGACAAGAAATCATATAATAATTTCTCAAAACAGAATAAAAAATGTAATAATAAAAAGAAATTTAAAGGATTAAAAATATGCCAAGAAATCGTGTAATTTACCAATCAGAAGCGTTATTCAACACAAAAGACAGTGTTGACGTAACGTCTTCTACACCACCACAAACTGGAGCTTTATATATTAACCAGTTTTCTCGCGTCCAATCTTGTAATTATAACTTCAATATTGCAAGAAGAGACGTTAACCAATTCGGCAATCTAGCCGCTATTGATCGTATTATTCTAGAGCAGCCCACTGTAGGAGTTGATTTTACTTATTTGCTAACAGATATGGCTAATGAGAAGAATCTTGGCTTCTCGGTTATTGACGCTGGCATTACTGGTATTGTTAACATAACTAGTGCTGCTGCTACTCAATCTTGTTTGTCTGGAATTCTCACTAACGGATTTGTTAATACAAAAAATTATTTCATCAGAACAGTTACCGAAGGTAATGACGCTTCTTCTTTTGCTGGTGATACTGCCGCTAACCAAACAGTAGGAAGCACAATTGGGTTAGGAAACGGTTTCTTAACTAATTATTCGATTAATGCCGCTGTAGGAGATTTCCCAACTACTTCTGTTAGTTTGGAATGCTTAAACATGAATTTCAGCAATGGAAATTCAGGCGCAGCCCCCGGAGTCACTTCTGCTGGAAACGTTGCTGGAGGAACTTTCGTTCTTCCTCAAGCTACTGGTAATCCAAATGGCGAAAATCCTCTTGGAAAAGTCGCTGCTCTTAGACACGGAGATATCTCTTTCTCTCTAACAAAGACTCAAGGTCAGTCTTATGGTGGTACAGATTTAACTACTTCTGCCGCTATTCAAAACTTCTCTATCTCAATGGGTTTAAATAGAACTCCATTGCAAAAGATCGGAAGCAGATACGCTTATTCAAGAGAAATTGATTTCCCAGTTACCGTAACTCTTTCTGTTACAGCTTTAGTACAAGATCTTACTACTGGCAACTTGGTTGATCTAGTAAATACAGACGGTCTTTATGATGCCGTTATTACTCTTGCTGCCCCTGCTATTGCTAACACAGATTTAATTGCCAGCGAGGGAGTTGGTTACGTTATGAAGAGACTTAACTTGGATTCACAAGACTTCTCTTCTTCAATCGGAGCTAATAAGCAGGTCACATTGAACTTCTCTACTCAAGTTGGTTCTCCTCAACAAAACGACAGAGGATTGTTCATGCTTGAGACATTGCCTCTCCACTAATTAAATAAATATCAACTTCAAAGCCCCAGCCTAAAAACTGGGGCTTTTTTGTTTTTATGCGTGTAAATATTATTGGATAAAGGTATTTCAAAGGTATTATGGCTATGGATATAAAAATGAAAGAGTTTGTTCTCTTTCAAAATCGGCGTAAAGTTATTAATCTATATAAAAACTTTTTAATCTTACTTGAAGATTTAAAAGAAGATGGTTATAATATAACTGAAGATAAGTATCAAAGGCTAAGAAAAAAAGTTCTTGATTCTGGCAATGATACTATCAGACAGTTCGAAGAAGAACTAAATAATATAGATTTATAATGAAAACGATATACGAATTTGCAATAAATAAAGAAGGCGTTGTAAAAGAGACAGAAGAGTCTGTAAACGAGGCTGGTCAAAAAGTCACGATTACCAAAGATGTAACTACTCAGATTCCTCATAACTATTTTATCAAAAAGCCTACTAGAGCTTTGTTTGACGAAGCTGAATTGTTTTATGGCGTTAAGCTTTCTGAAGGAGTAAAAGCTGGTCTTCTTACTCGTACACTACTAAACAAGAGATACGTTGATGATGGCGGAATCTTAGCAGACAAGACTAAGAATGCAGAAGCCGATGCTTACAAGGATCTCTATGACGCTCAAAACGAACTACAAAGACTTCTTGCTTTAGAAGAAAAAGATCGACCAGATTATTTTGCAGCAAAAAAAGAAGAGTTAGAATCCAAGATTACTGTAATTAAAAACTCTCTAACAGAACTAGAGATGCAAAAAGAATCCTTGTTTGATAATACCGCAGAAACAAGGGCGCGTAATAAAGTAATTACTTGGTGGATATTATTTTTGTCATACTATGAGAAAAACGGGGAGAAACAACCATTCTTTGGTGAAGGAGATTATGAAACCCGAATGAACAGGTATGACGAAATTTTTGAATCAGAAGATCCTCATCTAGTAAAGGTGGCTAATGCTTTCATTTACTTTATTAGCTTCTGGTATGTTGGTAGAGCAAATTCGAAGGAAGACTTCGATGTATTAAAGTTAGAACAAAAAATCTTTTAATTTCTTGCATTAATTAATCCTAGCCCCTGCGCGAGCGGGGGCTTTTTAGCATATGGACATAGAAGCCTTTAATAAAAATCTAAAATCCCTTTACTGGGACATAATAAATGGTTCGTCTTTATTTATATTAGATGGTAAAAATTACTATGTTAAGCACATGTCTCCTAAAGACGCTGGTACGATAGAAATACAAGAAAATTACTATTATAACAGAGCAAAGTCTCAAGGTATCCAAACAAACGAAGAGAAGATACAAGAATTAATAAAAGAAAATCTTTACAGCAAAAAAGATGATCAAAAGATAGAAAATAGCAAATTAACTCTTGCGAATTTAGCAAAAACTCGTCGCAAATTATACTTAACTAGAGACCTTGATAACATTGATAAACAAATGAAAGAGATCTCTGAAGAGATACGAGTTCTAGAACAAAAGAAAAGCGACTTACTAGAGAATACTTGTGAGACATATTCTGCCAAGCGAATGAATGAGTTTTACATTTATTACTCAGTATATATTGATGAAAAATGCGAAAAACATGCTTTTACTTTAGAAGAGTTTGAGGATATAGATCAAGTTGAGTTATTTAATTTAGTTAGTGCGTATTCTAAATGCGCCCAAAAATTCAATAACCATAATATAAAAAGAATAGGAGTTAGCGGATTTTTCCTTAATTATTTCTATTTGTCTGAAGATAATCCCTATTTCTTTTATGGTAGACCAATTACACACCTAACATTTTATCAGGTTGAGTTGTTTGGTTATGCTAGATACTTCAAAGACTTAATGAGCAAGTCTAGTGTCAAGCATCCTGATGAGTATAATAATGATGTAGATAAGATTATTGATTGGTATGAGTCTAGTAGCAATCTTGAAAAATTACATGAAGATAAGAACGCTGCTTCAGGTAAAGAAACAGCGGTTCAGGCAGTTTCTGTCATGGGAGCTACCAAGGAAGACCTAAAGAAATTAAAGCAAGACAATACTGGAGCCATCTCTCTAGATGAAGCCGCAAAGAAAAAAGGCGGCTCATTAAGTTTTGAAGATTTAATCAAATTACACGGCGTTTAAGTGTAATTATTCTTAGGTTTAAGGATATATGGCTACATCAGCAGGAAATATTCCCATTTCAGCGACGTTTGCTGCCGCGCAGCTTGAAAAAGATGTGTTGTCGGCGTTGAATCGTATCCAGAGCAAGAGTAATCTTTCTCTAAATACAAGAAATTTTTCTCAACCACTGGGTAAAATTACTGGTCTTGCTAATGAGTTTAATAAGTCTTTAGAGGCTTCAAACGCCCGTGTAGTTGCATTCGGAGCTTCTGCTGGTCTTATTTTTGCAGTTCAAAAGTCATTTTCCTCTTTAGTAAATACTACTATCGAAGTAGAAAAGTCTCTTACTGATATCAATGTAGTATTAAATACATCTTCTAAGGGCATCAAGCAATTTGGAGATCAGTTATTTAGTGTAGCAAAAAATACTGGATCGGCTTTTAAAGATGTAGCCAGTGCTGCAACAGAATTTTCAAGACAAGGTTTGGGATTAGAAGAGACATTAAAGAGAACAAGAGATGCTCTTATCTTAACTCGTCTTTCTGGTCTTGATGTCGTTTCTAGTACTGAGGCTCTTACTGCTGCTGTAAACTCATTTACAAAAGAAGCTCTCACTACAACTGATGTAGTAAATAAGTTAGCCGCCGTTGACGCTAAATTCGCAGTTAGTTCTAGAGACTTGTCCGAAGCTATTCAGCGTGTAGGTTCTTCAGCCAGCGAAGCTGGAGTTAGTTTTGATGAATTGTTAGGTATTGTTACTTCTGTTCAGCAAACAACTGCCCGTGGTGGTGCTGTAATCGGTAACGCTTTAAAGACTATTTTTACAAGAATAGAAAGACCTCAAGTTATCAGTGATTTGAAAGACTTTGGTATTGCTGTTACTGATATTTCAGGAAATGCTTTGCCAACGATTAAAGTTATTGAAAACTTGGCTCAGTCATTTCAAAATTTAAATCCTGTTATTAAATCTCAAGTTGCTGAACTTGTTGGTGGTGTTTATCAAATTAACATTTTAAAAGCGGCATTAGCAGACGTATCAAAACAAAATTCTGCATTCGCAGAAGCTACAAGAACTTCCTCTAAGGCAGCAGACGAAGCTATATTAAAGAATAAAGCATTAAACGAAAGCCTTTCTGCTTTACTTAATGAGACAACTATTAATTTCACAAAATTTGCTACCTCAATTGGAGAAGCAAGCGTTGGACCCGGAATTAGAAAAGTTTTAGGCTATATTAATTCAAGCTTAGAGTCTTACAATGAAAAAGACGCAGAGGGAGTTGGCGAAAAAATTGCGACTGGCGTATTAAGTGGTGTTACTAATTTTATAACTGGTCCCGGTTTAGGTATTGGAGCGTTTGCAATTGGAAAACTATTAGCTAACTTTACTAAATTCGCTGGAGATGCGACTAAAAATCTTTTGGGGCTAAATACTCTTGGAAGGCAACAAGCTGTTTTACAATCAGAAATTGGTAAAATTCTTTCTGATAATCCTGATCTAATTAAAGACATTATCTCTGGATCTAGAACCCGCTTGCAAGTAGAACAACAAATAAAACAAACTCTTATAGAACAAGCTGCTTTAGCAGAACAGATTAAAAATTCTTCTATTGATATAGGCGGTAGATTTTTAGCTTCAGGCTTAAGAGTTTCTGAAAAGAATACTATTGTTGGAAGAAGAAGCGCAGAAGGATACATTCCAGCAAAACAGCAAGCCGCAGAGATGGTTGGAGCTATGCAAGGTGGTTATACTCCCGGTAGAGTAGTTGCTGCTCCAAAGTCAATTGGCGGAATAATGAATACTGCCGAAACAGTTAAATATATTCCCGGTTTCGCTCAACCTTATATTTTACCTCCTCAAGGATCTCGCGCAGCACAAGCTTTGGCTTCAAAGTCAATGGCAAAGAATGGAATTAATCCTTATATGGCTACAGGATTTGTTCCTAATTTTATTCCTATGCCATTAGAAAATGATGCTTATGGATACGGAGATGATGAATGGCTTCGCAGAGCAAGTGATCGTGCGGTTCCTCTTGCTAATATTAGACTTGATCCTAAATATCAGGCTGCTTTTGATCCATCTAGACCGAAAGGCGAAAGATTTTATAGAAAAGATGGTGCGCCATTTACAGCGAATGATTTAAATCACTTTGTAAGAGCAGGAGCGAAATATGGAGAAATAAGAGCAGAAATGCCAGCTTCTATTTTGATGAGCGATAAAAGATATGGTAAAAGAAAACCAGATGGTACAATTTTTGGTTTGGATGATATTAGAGCTACTTACGCTCCCGGAAAAAAAATAGAAGCTGAACAAAAGGTTAAAGAAGGAATAAAACAAGTTTATGATCCTTATATTCCCCCCGCTTCAATGCTTGTCTTTGACGCAATGCAAAAGAGTTCAGAGAGGGATGTCAATGAAGATGATTTGGAAAAAACAGGAGAGATGTCCACTAAAAGAAAAACTTCTGGAAGAATTTTTAAGATTAAATCTTATGCTCTAAATGCTTCAGCCTTAAATGAAGAAAAAACTGGACTAATTCAAAAAACACAAGATTTTTCTCGTAAAATGACTAAAGATCTTGCTAATTACATTAGACCCGGAGAATATTCAGACACTTCTGTTGATAATTTTTTTGGAGCAGCAGGTAAAAATTATAATGTATTAGCTGGTACAATATTTGAAGCTTCTACAAATTTAGCTGCTAATTATACAAGAGATAAAGCTAATTCTGGAGGAGATTTTGACGTAAGAGGCGGAAATATTGGAAACATAAGACAGCTTTTCCCCGGATTTACAGACCAATATGGAGATTATAAATTAAAAAATAATGATGAAGCTATAAGATCATTTATTGATAAAGTCACGAAACAATATGGTCAACAGATAGGAAATCACTTTAAAGAGCAAGAAATTAAAGCAGGTAGCGTTACTAGCGGATTTAAAACTAGTTCTTTTGGTTTTATTCCTAATTTCGCTCAAAAAGACTTTCAAACAGTAAATACCGCTAGACTAATGGGAATTAATTTAGCACAAATGGATATTAATCCCGAAACAGTATTTAGAGAGTCTTTGCAAAACGCTGTCGCTCACGGTCAATCAGGACAAGAAAAGGGAGTTTTCATTGGAGTAAGCGGATATGGAAAGCCAAATGAGTTTGCAATTAGTGATGTTGGCACTGGAATGTCTCCAGAAGATGTATTCACTAAATTTTTACCATATGCTCAAACAGGAAATGAAGGAGGTAATAAAGGATTATCTGGATTTGGAATGGGAAAAGCTTCTATTTTCATGGGTTCCAAGAAGTTCCTTCTTGATACTATAAAAGAAATAAATGGTAGAAAGATAAGAACAATTGTTTCTGGAACTCCAGAAGGATGGAATAATTTTATACAACAGGGCAAAATAAGCTTAGATGATAATCTTTTTAATCAACCAAGAGGTGATTTAAATTTTGATGGATTAAAAATGTTTTGGAGAGAAGTTAATCCAGAAAAAAAGAATACTCCAGTAATGGGAACTACTTTTGCTGCTTCTCCTTCTAAAGAGGGCTATATATCTTATGGAAGTTATTTAGAGAATAGAGCGGGAAAAATAGCAGATCTTCCATTTAAATTTACTACTGCTTCTTCTGGTTTATTGAGGCAAACAATTAATACTAGAAATGAAGATCCTAGCTATAGAAAATATTATTTTTCTAAATTTGATCCTAACCAATCTTCAGTACAAAGAACTTTAACAGCAGAAGGTGGAGAGGTAGATATATTGTTCGATCCTCAAGGAGATCCTCGAAAAACTTATGGACATGCTCAGATTCCCATGCTTTCAGAGGGAATGAAGTATGCTAACTATAAAGTAGAAGGAGTAGATTATATTCCTAAAAATTTAATGTTTAATGTTAGGAGTAATGTTGGTGCAGGTGATCCAAATTATCCTTGGAATACTGACAGAACTGAGTTAAGAGGGCCATTAGGCAAAATGGCAAAATCTGCCGTACAGGATTTAGCTGCACAATTAAAACGTGCTCAAGAAGATAGCGTTAGGAATGTCCCTTCTTATCAAATGGGTTCTGATCTTGAGCTTCTTGATGTTTCTTCTTCTTTGCCTAAAGGAACAATGGAGAGTATTGCTGGAAATCCTAAATTCCAAAATTTTGGTGCTGCTTTAAAAAGCGTTTTTGAACAAACAATTGGACAGGCTTCTGAGATTTTTGATCCAAGAATGGCTAATGCTTCATTTAGAGGTTTAGCTGTTGGAGCTAATTGGATGGGTTTAAATACTGCTTCATCAAAAGAAGTAGGTACGAAATCTATAGTTGAACCATTTGCTCATGTAGAGACAGTTATAGATAGAATTAGAAAGATTTCTCAAGAAAAAGCTAAACAAGGAAAGAAAATAAAATCAGTTGGTAAATTTAGAGACATCTATTCTAGAGAAATATTAGATACTGTTTTTCATGAAGCTGCTCACCAAGTTAATAGAACAGAAGGAGAAGCTCATGCTAAATCAATGGCAAGCGTTTGGGCAGCTAACGCAGAGCAAGTAGGCTCTTATTTAAAAGAAATTCAAGGTTCACTAACTCCCGAGTTGATGAACTTCATTATCTCTACTTATAAGCAAAACAAATCTATTATTGATGAGGGCAAAGCTTCAAAGTTTAGAGATTTCGTATCTAATTATTCATCGGGTCATATTCCTAATTTTTTAAAGCAACCAAAAATAGAAGCTTTTAAAACAGGACAAGGTGGAATCTTAGCTCCTTCAGCTATTGTTAATAAGGTTGATAAAGAAAATTTTGTTAAAAAAGCTTTAGAAGGAGAACAAGAAAAGAGCTTTTTAAAGTACTCTTCAAAAGATGGTTCTATTGAAGTAGATTATGTTCGTTCTTCTAGAAGAGGAGATGGTGGAAAGCTTTGGGATAGGGCGGGAGCAATAGCAAGAGAATTAAAGGTTCCACTTACTACAAGTGCATTTTTGCCTCAAAAACAAAGTCTTGAACAGATAGATGCAGAAACTACTAGTTTTGGAGATGTTGTCGCTACGGCTTTTCCTCAATTAAAATGGAGCGAAAGAGGTTTAGCCAAAAAAACAAAACTAACTATTAATAATGACCATTCAGACTATCCCATAGAATCAAAGCAAACATTTTTAGAATCAAAGAATTTATTAAATACTTTGTTTAAATATAACTCCCCTGCTTTAAAAGATTCTATTTTAGGCGATAATACTTATATAAAAGATATTATTAGTTATTTTGCAAAAGGATATATTCCTAATTTTAATCCAATCATGGAGGCAATGAATAGAGAAATGTCTGCTGGATATTCTGCTTCTCAGGTTAGATTAGGTAGAAGCGATAAATTAAAGACTAGCTTCAATCCAATGGGATTGGGTGTTTATAATTCTACAGAAGGCTCTCTTAATAATGGAATTGGATTAGCAGAAAAAGCTGGAATAGATCCTAAGACAAAAGGAATGTCTGCAAGAGGACATATTCCTAATTTTGCTGAGTTTGGGGGCGCAGATGCTTTTATATTAATTGCTGCTTTTGGAACTCTTAGTACTGCTTTAAAAGAAGTTGCAGGAAGTCTTACAACTTTAAAAGGTAGTTCTGATAGTTTAATTAAATCAAATACTTCTGCTGCCGCTTCTTATTCTCAACAGATAGGACAAATAAAGACTTCAACCAAAAAGAGCCAAAAAGCAATATCCGATGAGATTGAAAGAACATTTACAAATGTAAATAAAACGACTTTAAAGCTTCAAGGCACTGCTGCTGGTCCCTTAGTAGGAAAAACAACTAGAGATCAATTTGGTATTCCTACAAGCTCTCCTGTTGCTGCGTCTCCAGAACAAGTAGCTAGATTAGAAGAGTTAAGAAAACAACAATCTGAACTAAGAAAAAAAGCAAGAGAAGAATTATCTGCCGCTAGAGAGGGACAAAGACAAGCGCAAGAAAATATAAGACAGGCTCAAGCTCCTGTATTTTCAAGAGCAAGTTTTGCGTCTGGAGGGCAAGCAGATAGATACGTTAGAGGGCTTGGCACTCAAATTGGTTTAATTGGTAGTGTAGCTTCAAATATTGGTGGACAATTCATATCTCCAGAAAATAAAACAGGAAGAGCCGCAGCTTCTGGATTAGGAGAGGTAGCTTCTTTTGCTGGTTTAGGAGCGCAGTTTGGGCCTTACGGAGCAATAGTAGGAGCAATAGTAGGAGCTGGATCTGCTTTCCTTAAAATAAAAGACGCCAAAGCTGAAGAGGCTATTGATAAAATTAATAAATCTTTGGGAGAGACAAAAGAAAGATCTGCTGAGTTTTCTGGTGCCGCTCAAAATTACTCTACTTCTTTAGAAGGTTTACAAAACGCTTTAAATGATCCTAAGACGAAACCTGAAGCACTATTAAAGTTTCAAAATAATTTAACAGAAGCTTTAAATAGTATTCCTGAACAGTTCAGAACTAAAGTATTAGCCGCAGGGACGGAGATAAGTAAGGTTACTGAAGCTATTGGTGAAGTAAATAAAGAAATGGCCAATACGCAAAAGAATTTAGAGCGACAATTAGCTATCACGCAATTTATTGAAAAGCAATCTTCTTTTTTGGGTAGAAGTAGTTTAAAGCCAAAAGATCAAGAAGTGTTTAATAGATTATTCACCTCTTCTATTAGATCAGAAGATATAACTAAAAAATTTACTGGAGAAAATGCCGCAGCAGACTTTTCTAAATTTATTGATTCTTTAAAATCTCAAGCAATTATTTATAGTCAAGAGACTATTGGGCCTTATGGTTCCCGCATAGGCGCACAACCAATGGTTAATAAAGAGAGCGTAGAAAATATAAAAGCTCAGTTAAAACAGAATACAGTTATTCCTGAAGAAATAATTGATCAGCTTGACAAAGCTTTTGCTGAATTTGATACTGTAGCATTAAGTTCTTTATTCGACTCGCTCAAAAAAGCAGGAATAGACGTTTTTGATTTCGCCAAAAGATCGAAAAACCTTGGAGAAATTTTAGCAGAAAACACTAAGAGACTTAAAGAAAATGAAGAAGTTCTTAAAGCTTTAAATAATCAGTATAATGATATTAATCTTCAAATTTCTAATCAAATTGATATAGAAAAAAATCGCGCTCAAACCATTAGAGAGATAAATAAAATTCAAGCAGAAGGCGCGGTTTCAATCCAAAGAGCTAGAGTTAAAGGTCTTTTAGAATCAGCTACTCCATTTATTAGCGAGTCTTCAAAATCGGACATCCAAAATCAATTAGATCTAAATGAGATAACTTCTAGACAAAATTCTAAAATTCAAGAAGCTTCTAATAAACTTTTAGATTCTTTTTCAAATACTATAATTAAAAAATCAGAAGAAGCTAGATCAAAAGTTGTTCCTGCTATTGAAGGAGCCAAATCTGAAAACGCTATTCAACAAGAAAGATCTGTTTTCCAAAATCAAATTCAAAAACTAACTCCTTTAATTACTCAATCATTAAAAGAAATAACTTCTGGTGGTAACATAGGAGATATACAAACAAACTTAATAAATAACATAAGAGGATTTTCTCAATTCAAGCCAGAAGAAAGAGATGTTCTTGTGCAAACTCTTGAAGTATCTTTTGGAGAGTTTCAAAATACTCTCGCCGAAATAAAAGCTCAAGGAGATATAGACATTCAAATTCAAGAAGCCCAAAGAGAATATCAAAAACAATCTTTAGAGCTAAACCAAAGACTTTCTTTTGCTGGTGGCGCACAAGCTTTGAGTTCGACTGGCAAAGCAGGAGTTTCTGAACTTTTTGATAACATTTCTGAATTAGTTTCAGAATTTAGACAAACTAACGTTGCTGGAAATGCTGCTCAAAGGGGATCTAGTGCTTTTAAATTGCTTGATGTATTAACTAATCAATTACAATTAAATAGAAGCATTGGTCAACCAAGCGGATTCATTGGACCCAGTGCCAGTGGAAGTGCTTTTAATAATCAAGTGTCTTCTGATTTAAATCCTTTGGTAGGAACAGCTATTGCTGGTAGAGTGCAGCAAATAAGAGAAAGCGTAGATTTGGCTCGCAGAGTTACTGAAATTCAAATGGGTAAATCAACAGCCGGTACTGCTTTAGGAACGGCTTTTGACCAAGCAAAAGAAGGCGCAGTTAAAACTGCTTTAGATCAAATTACTTCTCAGTTTAAGTTAGAGAATATGGGGAACTATCTTGACGTATTACAACAAGAAGCTAGATTCTTAAATGACCTAACACAAGATCAAAATTCTATTTTAGAAAAAACATTGCCAACTACTATAAATGAGAACTTTAATAGAGTTATAACAGAACAAGTAGGAAGCAAATTAGACAGCTTGACTACTTCATTACAGGGAGTTATTAACAAATTAGGAGTTGCTACAAAAAGAAACGCTCTTGAATCCGAAATGTTTAATAAACTTCCTGCTGACACATCTCCAGCAAACAGAAAAGCAATTTTTGAAAGGATAAAGAATTCTGGTAATTTAAGACCTACTCCATTAACTGAAATAAAACCAGAAGATACGAAAGCAATTGAAGATATAAAGAAAAAAAATCAAGAAGAATTAGATAAATATCGTGAAGCTTTAGCCGCAGTTAAAAAAGATATAATGACAGGCATCTCTACTTATCAGGGAGAAGAAGCTGTAGAATATATAAAAAAAATCAGATCAAAATATAATACAGATAATAAATCAGGCGAATTATCTGTAGCAGAAGTTGCATCAAAACAATTAAATATTGATGAGCTTCCAAAACAAAGGATTAATTACAAAGATATTTCTGGTACATATAAAGATTTTGTTGATAGATTAAACGCAGATTTTAAAACATCAATGGAAGAAGAGACTGTAAAGTCTATTAAATCTTTGTTTGATGAAATGTTAAGGTTAGACGCCGCTGATCCATTAATGTCTGTAAACAATAAATCGACCACTCCTTCTTTACAAGATATCATTGATAAATATGGTTTAGCAGATCAAGGCGGTGCGAAAAGAAATTTACCTACTCAATTAGCTCAAGGAAGAGCAAATCTAGATAGTATCAATAATTTGCTTTTGGCTAGATTAGAAAATGATAAACAGCTTGCCGATCTTAACGAAAAAGTAAATAACCTTTTAAAAGAAGACCTAAATGATACAAAGAAAAGAGAAGACCTAATTAAACTTCAGACTGAGCTAAGAAAGAAAACTTTAGAGCAAGAAGGTAAGGTCGCAAAAGAGCTATATAATTTATATTACAAAGGTTCATTTGGAGAAACTTTCTTTAAGGATGAAAGAGCAGCTTTTGCTAATGCTAAAATTGAAAATGAAGCTCGCCAAGGTAATGTAGATATTGGAGCTATAACAGAAAAAAATACTACTTACAATAGAGCCGATTTTGCTAGAGACACTGGTCAATTGATCGACACTTTCCAAACTGATTTCAAATCAGGTATTGCTAGTGCATTTGGTGAAGCTATCAAAGGAACTAAAACTCTTAAGGATGCATTTAGAGATATGTTCCAAGGCATCTTAAATAGAATGCTTGATAAGTCTTTAGAGATGGGAGTTGATGCTTTATTTGCTTTTGGTAAAGCTGCAACTGGCAGAAAAGATGGTGGATTAATCAGAGGTTATAATTCTGGAGGTATGGTTGTTGGTGGCTCTGGAATGAAAGATGATGTACCCGCTATGATGAGTGGCGGCGAATACGTTATCAAGAAGTCTTCTGTTAAAAAATACGGTTCTGATTATTTAAGAGCTTTAAATGGAGGTATTGTTCCTAAATATGCAACTGGAGGATTCTCTATAGGCCCATTGCAGAATGAATTCTTATACAATGATCCTGATCGTCCAACTTCTGGAGAGTTTGCTATTGATTCTAGACTATCAGCCGCAGCTTTAACTGACGAGAATAATCCTCAAAATAGATTAAGACAAGATCGTTATGAAAAGCTTGATCAATACTTACAAGACAGATCTCAATACGAGAAAGACAAACAGCAAGCTATTAAAAATTACAAAAATCAAGTAAATAGCACTTTCTATTCAGGTTTAACTGCTGCTGCTGTTCAATTAGGTGCTGCTGGTCTCACAATGGGAGCAGAAAAATTAAGAACACCTAAAGCTACAGTCGGCAAACCTTATCAGGCGTACTCATCTTCTATGCCTAATTATACTGGAAAAGCAAGCGGTGGTTATATTGCCAAATTTGCTGGCGGCGGCTCTACAGGCCAAGACAATATTCCTGCCTTATTAATGGGTGGAGAATATGTCATGAATAAGAAAGCCGTAGATATATATGGCAGAGACTTCATGAATCAATTAAATACTGGTACATTGCCTAAGTATGCCAGTGGCGGAATGGTTGGTACAAGCTACACAGGAGGTCAAAATACTCCTGAATCTAGCGTAGATGAATTAGTTACTGCTCTTAATACATTAAATGAAAATCTCTCTAAGGGCACAGACATTACTCAAGCTGAGTCAGGTAAAATTTCTGCCGCTGGAAAGAGTCAAGAATCTGGAATGTCTGTAGTTAACAACATTTCAATTAACGTTGCTCAGAGTGGCGAAGTCACTTCTGAAGCTAACGCTACTGCTCAAAACGGCGGCTCCAATACTAATAAAGATCAAAACAATCTTCAAAACAATGCCAAACTTGCTGATCTACTTAGAAGCAAAGTTGTTGAAGTATTGGTTGAACAAAAGAGACCCGGAGGACTACTTTACGCTAGTAGATAACTCTTTAATCTTAGAGTCTATAGTCAGTATAGCCTGATTATAGATTTGCTCTATATTATTATCTTTAGCTAGTGGTAGATTAAGAAAAGGGGTTTTCTCTACCTTTACAATGAATGCTTGATTCAAGTATTCTTTGCCAGTGGGCTTATTTAATGTAATGCGATATCGTTTTATATATACTTCACCTGTCAGGAAGTTGTCTTTAATCTTTTCGTTTAGAATTACAGTGATCGAAGCCTTCTCTCGCTTTACGTCCAATACAGAAAAAAACTTGAGAGCCTTTTTATTGTCTTTGCCCAAAATCAAGCTTACTTTTGCGCCTTTACCAGAGCCGCCTTCTAATTCTGCTTCACTAAAATCTTGAGTGAATTTTCCATTGTTAATTAAATTAACTTCAGTAATGCCTCCATTACTATTAACAGCTTTAACTTGGAGAACAGCTTTTTGATTTTTGTCTATAGATGATTCAAAGTAAGAATTTTTACCAATGGTTACATATTCATTTACTTTGTATCCAGATCCAGATTCAGTAATATCATTAATTAATGCTGTATAGTAAGTAGTAAAATAGCAATCAATAGTATCTCCATCTAAGATCAGGTCTCTTACATTGTTGTCAAATTTAATTAATGAACTTGATTCTATAGTAAAAGACTTACTATAGTTAATAACATCAGTTCGAACAACGGAGAATTTATCTTCGTTGCCAATGATTTCTATTTGCTTGCTTGGTTCAATTGTAGACCAGTTTGCTAGATTATTAGAATATATGTATTGGTCGCCAAAAGAAAATAACACATCCGTCATATACTACATTATATTGTCAATTACTGCTTTTACAATAGGATGTTTTGCGCTTTCTGATTCATATCCGCTTATTTTGATCTGTGGATCTGAAATGTAACCGCAACCCAATTTCTCCATTGTTAAAGAAAGTAACTCTCCTTTTGAACCTCTGATAGCGTGAGCAGAAGCAGTTAGACCATAGTTGAATTCAGTTTCTTCAGGAGGAGAGATGGTGACGCAAGGGACAGACTCTGAGCAACCATAACCGGGGTCAATAATTTGTATATCTACTATGTTATAGAAAGCATTAAACTTATGAATCTTTTCGCAGTCATGAACATGGTGCATTTCTGTTCTGCAAGACAACTCTCTTAGAAACTTTTTGTTGTTTTTAATAACTTCTGTTTGCCTATTATTAGGAGTCTCTAAAGAAATAATGAAGTCAATATCAAGCTTCTGTAATAAAGCATTTCTTTTTGCAGTCATTTCTTTGACTTTTTTATCAATAAGATTTTCTTTTTTCCATATGGAGTTTCCGTCAGGAAGAAATTTTCTATACTCTAGTATGCTTTGATCAATATGCTTTTCTAAAGGAACAATGTAATCTACAACTTCATAGTTTATCCCTACAAGTTCTAGGCGATCTAAATTTTCCATCAAGTCGAGAGAAGATTGCACATATTTATAACTGCCATTTATAAAATATACGATGTAGTGTTTCATTTTAGTAAGTTATTACTATTGATAGTTCTAATGCTTGGATATGGAAATTATATAAAGGAAATCTATTACCCGATCTTGCAGATAAATGTGCAAAAGCTAAGTTCTTAGCACTCTTAAATTTCCAGAAAGTTGGATTAGTTATTGATGTATTATTACCATAAGAAACAGTATTGGTATAATAATTTGCATAAGGAATATTCTTTAACGTAACCTTAATTACATTATCATCTCCCGGTATTATTTGTGTTTTATCTACTTCACTAGCAACGAAATCTTCTCCAATGAAGCAATATACTTTTATAGCCTTTGTCTTATTAACACTTCCAATTGTAAAGAAAACAGATAAAGATTCGCTTTCTAATACTGGAATTCCAGCATAAAAAGTAGAATTTGGTATGCCCAAACCAAATGAAGCTGCTGTTTGTTGGTTTATAGTATAAACAGTAAAATTGTTTGGTTCTGCATTTATAAGCATCTGAACATTTTTAGTATTAACTCCAAGTTCAGAAAAGTTATTTTCAGGAGTGACATTTATTGTATTAAAAGATGAATTGAGCAATCCATCATTTAATAGAGTATCAAAAACAGTTTTTGCACTTGCTTCTGTATTTGAATTTTGAGCGTTTATAGGAACTGCATAAAAATTTGTATAATCAGGAATTAGACTCTTTATGTTTCCAGTAAACGTGCTGTTGATTAATCTCGTTATAGAGATGTCGAAAAATTCTTCGCTTCCTTCGCCAAAAGAGCTATTTGTTATTTTGCGATTAGCCCTAAAGGCATTAGATGCTACTGATTCTGATTCTACTCCTCTTAATAATTGAGGGGTAAGACTTGTGTTAGCAGCTAAAGCTCTTGTGAAAATCTTATTACCGTTTAGAACATAAGCTCTCTTGCCAGTGGGTATTTTTGGTGATAATGATGCATTTGGTATATTATCTCTATTTTGTAAAGAGAGTTTATAATAAGCCATAGTACCATCTGGATCTGAAGATAATACTCTGTCGTCTTTAGCTCCTATTGCTAGGTTTGCGTTTGTAGTAGGCTTATAAATTATACTCCTTCTAGAAATTGCATAAGCTGGTGCAGCAAGCGTATTTACGCTAGTGTCAAATATATTTTCAGTTAGTATAGTCTTATTAATTGTAAAATGAAGATATCTAGTATCAGCATCTTTCAATACAGACTCTAGAGAGAAAGATAATGGAATAGGTGATTCTTGTTTTATAATAATTGGATCACTAATTTGTGCATAAACTTTTCCTACATTATTATCTTTATCAATAAAGCTAGAATAATAATCTAAGATATTTCTTGCTGTTGCTGCATTTGAATTAAATTGCCAAGCAAACATGAATGAATCTACAGCTATCAAATAAGCATTATATTGAGTAGAATCAAATCCTTTACCATTATCATCACTTAAATCATTGAAATTAAATATAGATTGGTTATTTGGTACTGTTATAAAGTGAGAGTCAGTAATTTCTTTTCCGCTAGTGTCATTGACAGAGAATGGACTTCCATCAGAATTATGATTTATTGAATTTGTTCCAAATGCAAATTTGTTTTCGCTAGGCATTAATAGCAAATAAAAATAATTAACAAAAGAGCTTGCTGTGTCTTGCTGAATAGTGAATTTTAATCTATTTGATCCTTGGGTTGTAACAATAGAGTAATCTGCTCTTGTGTCGTTTAAAATTGCATCTAAAGATCCTTTTAAATCAGTATCTTGATTGTCATAAGTCACTAGCAAAAATCCATTTACATTCTTAAAATCATTAGAAGTAGATCTCATTCCAGCTTCCGTGAATGTTCTCTTGTCTATCGCTAAAGAGAAGTCTCTATATTTAGCAAAAACATTTGAAGTCTTATAGTTGTATGTATTATCGTTAGTGTTATCTTCATCAAATGTTAAATAATCTTGCCAGTTTGAAACATTAAGATACTTGCTATAACTAGTGATAAAAGCTTCTTTTGTATTTACTTTTTCGGGTATTATTACTATTGAATAAGGATAATCAAGATTATTGAATTTGTTTGGATTTTTTATGAACTGCAAAGGTAGGTTAAATGATAAAGATTCTGAAGGTTTAATGGATTGAACTTGAGAAGGTATGGCTGGTTGAAAGTATTGTCCCTTTGTTAAATCAATTGGAGAAGTAAAAGCGTAAACTTTATTGTTTAAAGTGATTGATGAATTTGTGTTTACATCATCATAAGTAATTGGAACAACTGGAGATACGAATAACTCGCTTGAATTTTGAGAGTTTAAAGCTTCAACATAAGTTAATGGAGAGCTATTGTTAATATTTGCGCCGTAGATTCTTATAGATCCTTTTATATTACTCTTGTCCACAACAGTACTTATATAAGATTCATAAATATCAATTGGAACAAATTTAAAATCACTAGAGCTATTTGGATTAAATTCTGATCCATAAAAGGCTTTATTAAATATCTTGAAGCCTATTGTAGTGTCTTTTATAGAAGAGTCGTAAAAGATTTCAATCAATACCTTGCTTTGATCTACTACTCCATTAGCCTCTGCAACGCCAAGAGTAAATAATGCTCTTGAAGGGGCGGAAGCTTCTGGTGCTGGTGGTTTTGCTGGCGTGATATTTAATCCAGATTCTATTTGAGCATACTTTAAGTGATACATCTGCGAGCCAATTACTGTATAATTACTTCCTTCTGTAGACTCTTGTATTCTAAATACTCTATAGAAATCATAATCACTATCCGTAGATCCATTAAGATTTCCAGAGTTTTCTAAAGCCCAAGTTATTGACTTTGGAGACATTCCTGATGCTCCTGTAAAGTAAGACAAACCAGTTACATTTAACGTAGAAGCTATTACTGGGGCTAGTCCAGTAATTCTAATTGAATCATAATATTGACCAGTAATTAAGTTGCCGCTTCCTACTATGAATGAATTAGTAAGAGGCTTTCTATAATCATTATAATCAAGGTTACTGGTAACGATACTGTTTCCTGCTGCGTCTTTAAAACTAGGATCTAGATTATACTTGGGAGAAAGTATGGTTAGCTTATAATTTTGATTTCCAGAAAAGTTAAAATCAAGTTTTCTATCTAGAGTTAGTATTCCAGTAGTTACATTTGTGTCTCCAGAGATGTTAATATTATTTAATCTTCCGCCTACTGTTTTATATTTTCTATTATAATCGTAGACTTTAATTACATCTCCGGGTTTTAAGTATACGCATTCTGGGCCAGCTTCAAAAGAAACTGTTTCTGTTTCATTGTATTCTGAAGCTAATAACCATCTGCCAAGTCTTTGAGCTTGGCCTCTGCTTGTGCATCCAAAGGCAGTTAATTCGGTTTCTTTAAAACCAAATTTTCTAACAGCCTCGATATTTTCTACATATTCTACTGCTGGTTTATAAAAATTATTCTTATCAATATATCTAATATAGACCACAGAATTTCTGTCTTTTAATGATGTAGATTCGTAAGTAAAATTACCATCAGATACATTTGAATTAGTGAAAGAATAAATAGGGGTATCTTCTGGCATATCATTTATGGCGTAAATGAATCCATTTGAATAATAGAACATTCCTCTAAATACAGAAGCCATATCAGACAATACTTTAAGAGCATCATCTTGCGTTTGTAAATAAACGTTACATGTAAATCTTGGTTCTACTCCTCCAAATCCATCTGAGACAAGTTCATCGCAATATTTAGCTATTTGATAAAGAGACCATTTGTCTACGTCATTTTCTGTAACATAGTTACCTACTCCATATCTCTTATTTGTTAAAAGATCATAGAAACACCAAGCTGGATTATCTGTCCATTCTTTTTCAGTTTTAAATTCTCCATCCCAATAATCATTTGATGTAGAATAAGGCAATACTCCTGCTACGTCATAAACAGTAGTTTTTCTAGAAAGACCTTCTGAGAAAAGATTTCTCGCAAATGATTTAGCCAAAGAAAGCCTGTCGAAATCAATTTGATTTACTCTAATAGAATCAGCATAACCTTGTATTTTGCCACCGAAGCCAGCGGGTGATGTAAAGATTTCTATTTGATTATTATTAGTTATAAAATAAGAAGGAATGAAAGGACCAGTTTTTGTATTTACTGCGTCGTAAATTTGTCCAGCAGCAAGAGGGATAAGCACTTTAACTTCACTCTGAGAAGAACTTAAGCTTACTGAAGTAGAAGATCCATCGAATGTTTTATGATATTCTAGTTTGTTATAAGCATTTAAGGCTGCTTGAGTAAGTGAAGCTACTTGCGCTCTTTGATTTATTTCATTTTGCCAATTAGCGTCTGTAGTAGGTCTGTATAAAGCTCCAACACAAAGAGTTTGATAAGCATCATAATTTGAAATATTTATATTACATTGAATTTGCTTTTCTAGGTTAACTAGAACATCTATCTCTGCATTTAATATGTCTGGGAAGTATTCTTTAGTAAGCCTTCTTTCAATAGCGGGGGCATAAATTGGAGTTTTTCCTGCGACACCTGTAGTAACCTGACCTTGATTAAAATTACAGTATATATATTTATAACAAGTTTCTGGTAAGTTGTTAATATCACTACTATAAGAAGTATCTTCTTTAAAACTTACTGCTTTTACTAAATAAAAATCTTTTAGTTCTTGTGCTAACGCTCTTTCGTTTCCATCTGTTGTCGTCCTTCTAACCGTTATATAGTCATTAGTCCAAGTTTTATCTGATATATTTATGTTATTTACTCTATTTGCGTTTGTGGTGTATGATATGCTTGGTTTTACTACTTTTGGAAGTATATAGAAACTAATTCTTGTAAAATTCGCTTTAAGTTTAGTCGTAGAATATTTCGTTGACTCTAAGGCTTTTGTTATGGTATAATTTTTGCTTTCATTTGGAGAAATAACTGTAAGTATCAGGCTTACGTTTTCTCCAGATATCGTCATGGAAAGATTAAACTGATTGCTTCTATGGATTAGAGTATAGTTTCCGTTTCCAATACTGCTTCCTAATTTAATAAAGAAGTCGCAATAAAAACTACAAAATCCTTGGTCTTTTAAAGAAAAATTATTCGGGCCATTTCCTTTCCAATATCTTTGTGGTATTAAATCCCATTCATAATAGTTGTTTTGAGCTAAATTTCCTCCTGTATAATTATAAGCCTTTGTTCTTTGACCATTAGCGCATAAAGTTTTTAATGGCATTTTTATATAAGTGTCTGACTGCACGTTGAGAACGTTTGTACTATAAGAGCCTACAATAGAACTAACGGTTGTTACGTTATTTCTGGTTACGTTCCATTTATTGTTAAGCCAGTTTCTTATTTTAATACCATCTGATTTTGATAGAGCTTTATTATATACTAGTATTTCAAATACAGTACATTTGCTTGAAGTTGGTGTAGAATAATTAATAGCTAAACCTTTTGGAGCATCTACTCTATAATATGGTCTTACAAAGTAATTAGTATTTTGCCAAAATATATTTACATCTTTTAGATTGTTTACGCTTGCTCCTACTATATATGTATTTGTATCGTTAGAAGTATTCCAATAATTAGAACGATTATATGGATAAAAATTAGGATTCATGACTCCATATATTTGCGCTCCTATTATAAAAGTACTATTAAATTTAGCGTCAAATCCTAAAACAAAAGAATCTGCTGAAGTAGAAGAAGAAAGTATTCTATTTCTTTCTGTGTTAGTTGCGGTATCGTCCCATTTACAGACAGCAAATACAGTATAATTATTACTAGCATCAGCTAATGGAGTTGCTTCAACTTGATAAACAAATTTTGCTTTTTGAGTAGTTGTAAATGAAACACCATAGCTTCCATTTGGACTTTGTTCTGAATATGATGACCCATATGTTGGCCTCTCAGCACTTCCATTTGGAGATGCATAAGTTCCGTTTCCTAAAACGCATTTTATAGTTGATCCAGCTACAGTATTGGGCCAATTAGTCACTGCTCCTGCTGAAGTAGTAGTTAAAGAAGGGTTGCTTGCATCAAATTGAGCAATTAATCCATCTGTAATTGGAGGATTAACATTGTCTGAATTTGTATATACATTGTTTTCTCCAACAAAGAAATCTGTTGTGATTACTTTATCAGTTTTAGCGAATGAATTAGTAGCTGTAATTGAAAGTGGAGTTGTATTTCCATAGGTTTTTGTTATTGGATCATAATTAGCAGGAACCTTAACTTTTAATAATTTGACATCATAAGATCTTTCTGGAATCTTTGAGAAATACGCAGCGTTAAACTTAGAAGTTACAATAGCGGAATTTGTATATCTAAACGAAGAAGAATATATTTCAGTAATACTTTCTAAACTTATGAAAGAAGCTCTTGAAGAATAACTGTCTTCTGGGGTGATCTTTAATACTGAAATATCCCAACCTAACCAGTTTTCATTTTCATTCAATGAGAGAAAGTTGGAAGAGGTATCAAAAATAATTTGTTTAGAATATCCTTGGGTAATTTTTCCTTTTGATTCTAGTTCAAATATTTGAGGGAAAGTGTCCACTGTGACAGCTAAGTCTTTAGAATCATCAATTACTTTGGCTTTATCTGAAATTAGATCAAGTACTGCGGAGTTGCCATTGTAGCCTTCTTTGTAAATTGGCGAAATTCTTATTCTTATTTTAAAGTTGTGACGAATTACAGAACCCACACCAGCATCTAATGTTTGTCCATTCGTTAATTCAGTATCTCTACTTGTTGGATCTAATGTGAATGTAGCACTGCTTACGTTTGCGCTTGTTACTCCTTCTATTTTTAAACCTCTTTCTGATATTGCTTTTAAATCTTGATATTTTAAGCTGATATAAAGAGAAGAAACTCTAAAATTAAGAGAAATCTTTTTGCATTCTCTGTTTAAAATGCGATAAGTCCTCTGATAATCTAACACTTCGTCTTCGGTTGCGGCTAGTAGATTTGGTCCTCTGAGCCTCTCTCCTATTGAACGGATGTAAGAAACATTGTCGAACTCTCCTCCTGACGAACTTCCTTCTGGAGTTCCATTAGTTGTTTGGATGTTTATTTGTTGGAAATTATATTTATCTTGGCTATCTAAAAGAGGGGTTTGATTCCATTGAACTGATCTTAAATATTTTGATTCTCCATCGCTGCCCACAACTGATGGGTATTCATTATAAGTGACTTTTTTAAATCCTAGGTCTCCAACTTGCCCTGAAAAACTATATTGCCCCTCAAGAAGACCTCCAATTGGTCCTTCTGACAAAAGATCTTTTACTTTGGCAAATTGATATACGTTATAAGTAAGTCCATCATATACAAATCCCTCGGCATCTTCATATGCAGCAGTTGGCGTTGGAGCTACGCTTGCTCCACCTCCACCAAAACCTTTTATGTATTTAAAATCTTCAAGATTGTTCATTTTATATATTATTTATTTGGTCTTTTACGTCTGCTGCTGTTGATTTATTATCTAGCTCAATATTATTGACAGATACTTCAACTGTCTGAGATCCTATTTTCATTCTACCGTAACCAATTGGAACAGGACCACCTTCTCCAAGAATGTTAGAAGGTCCGTCAAATAAGTAGTTTGGCTTGCTACCGTCTTCTTGTATTTTTCTAAAATCATCAAATTTTGGAGGCGACATCATTAACAATGTAATACCTGTTACAGCTAATCCTATACCTGCTCCAATCATCGCTCCTGCAATCGTTGCGCTTGTTGTAGAACCAGCAACAAAGCCTAATGCAGCAGGTGCAAAAACGCCTGTGGCTATTAGCAAAACGCCAAGAACTAAAGCTAAGACTCCTTTGGTCGTATTGTTTCCGCCTCCTCCACCAGCACCCCTAATAATTGGAACGATATCTAAGGTTTCTAGCTTTTCATTAATCATTACTAATTCAGAATTAAGAATAGAGTCTGGTTTCTCTAGAGAAATGCTTTCTGGATTCATTATTTCTCTCTTATTAACAAGCACTTTATATTCTACGCTCTTTTCTGCTGCTCCTATTAGATATTTTAGGAGTTTGCCTTTAGATAAGACTTGAATAGCTCGCAATGCTTCCTTTATGGAATTTACTTTTAAATTCCAACTTTCTCTTCCCACTTGCTCTGCTATTTCTCCGTGTAAGGTAATGCTAGTCATAAAGGTGATGCCTCATTATATAAATTACCCATTTTTTATGTTGGTTAGAAAGCTTTTCGACAAGAGAGTATTTATTTCCGGGGTGATGTAAAATAGTATCTTCTCCAAGATAAACAGCGCAATGGATAGGAAAATTATAACCTCTTGTTCTCATTATTAGAACATCGTTCTTTTTAAAATTAGAAACTTCTCTAAAACCGTTGTACTCAAAATATCTCTTTAAATAATTATCTTTTTCCTTTAATGCGGCTTCTTCGTCTGTGAATCTTTTAGTTACTATATCATTATACTCTTGCTCAGATACAGATTCTTTTAGAACCTCTAACTCTGGGCATAAATGAATATTTAAATCATGACAAAAATAATCTTTTACTAACCAAAGACAGTCAGCAAAACCTAAAAGAAAAGGTCTGTCTGTATATTGAATTTTATATCCATTTGGATAATAGATGTGAAAAACTCCACTCTGTTTATTATAAACTATACATGGTAAGCCTAGCCTTTCAGAAACAATTTCGTCTGCATTTGAAATAGCATCAAAATCTATATGAGAATGATAATAAGCCGCAAATTTAGATTGGCTATATATATCCATCATAAATTCAGTGGCTGAATTAATGAGGTTATCTTTCCTTTGCACCTCTAACCCATTGTCTGTATATACTAAAACGCCACATACTTCATTATTAGAAGTATTAGCGTGTTCTATGATTTTATTTTTAAGTTCTTCTGTTAGCATAATTGCTTGCTCCTTGCAAAACAATAGATTCTTCTCTTCTCTGCGTCTGTTAGTTTTTCGATTACTGATTTTTTATTTCTTGGCTGATGGAGAATATAATTCTGCCCAAGATAAATTCCAAAATGAGATGGGTAGTTATCTAAATATTTGAACACAATAAGATCATGTTTTTGAGCATTTTCAATACCTTCAATTTTAATAAAGCTTTCTTTCTTAAAAAAGTCATCAAAATTGTCTACGCCACAAATCTCTGAGAGTCTTTGCCTAATAAATCCCATGTAATCTTTGTCCCAGTTCTCGTCTCTATAGTAATGAGATATATTAATTCCGAATTCTTCATTATAGTATTTTTCAACTATCGATAAACAATCAGATTTTCCAATCATAAAATTCTTGTCGATATATTTATTGTAATAATTTTCAGGAGAATATTCTTCAAAGGAGTCTTTTTTTAAGATATAAACTATATTTTTTAGATTAAGCTTATGGCTTATTTGCTTATCTAATTCTGAAAAAGAGTTATCTTGTATGCAGTGAGAATGATAAATTCCAGTAATCCTGCCATTCATAGTCGCTTTCAAGTAATCCATTTGGCAGATAATGAATTCGTTTTCTTTGTCTTGAGCGGCATTTCTACATGGGAAAGCTTCTAGGATATTTTTCCTATTTAAAACTAAAAGGCCACAGCATTCTTCGGGATTTTCCTTTAGCGCGTGTTCTTTTATTTTTGCTTTTATTTCATCCGAAACCATTACAATGCTCCTCTATTGTAATTAGATACTCCGTAGAATCCACCAAAAGGTAAAGCGTTTTCTCCAAATCTTATTTTACAACCTTTTATACTCTTAGAGCATTGGTCAGCTATCCAATATTCTCCATTTGGAGGAGGGACATTCATGGGAACGTTTGTCTTGGCAACGAAATAGAAATTAATGTTTTTCTTATTAATAACTACTACATCGCCTTTGTTATAAGTTGTTGAGAGTTTCCAAGATTCTATTTTATTAGTTCCTACTGTTGTGCCAGAAAAGATTGGCATCTTTGAGATTATTTGATCATCTTCAGTGGCGCAAACAGGAGCTTTTTCTCCAGTAGAATCGCTTTTATTTGGTATTGGAGTTATAGTGCCATGAGTATCTTCAGTTAGTTTTTCTTTATATTCATAGAGACAACCTTCTCCTCTATATTGCCAAGGACAAATATAACTTAATACTCTTCGTTTAGGGAGTTTAGCTCTGTCTAGATCTATAGCACTTGATAGTTCAAATTGAATACTATTTTTGTTTTCAGAAGATTTTCTGTCAAAATAATAAATATCTCTAGGAAACTCGCAATTAGGATCAGGGTCAAACCCTTCTGGTATTATAAGTTTATCTGGCGATAGAGGAGAGGTTCCATCATTTTGATAGAAATTTGATCTGTCAAGGAATTTAGCAAATGTTCTAATTCTGGTAAACTTAGCCCCAATTAAATCTCCGAAGTTAACAGTTCCTCTAAAGAGGCTAAACACATCAAGCATATCATCAGAAAAGCTAATCTGAATTTTAGGTTTAGGAAATACGCCTCTTGAAGCTATTTCAAAACCTTCTGTGGAAAGCGGAGCAGGTAGATACGCATTACCTTTCCAATAAATAATATTCCTTCCAAGTTTTAAATTGTTGTGGAGGCGAATTACCCTATAATTAAAAACACCAGTTTCTGCTCCCGGCAATGATATTTGAAAATTCTTAATGTTAACTACGAACTGAGAAGCAGTGTCAAATCCAATTTCAGTTAAGTCCACTTCAAATAAAGAAATTATCGAAGAAGGCTCAAGAGAAAAGAACTCTCTATTTATTTTTAAAGATGAATCTTTATCTTGTTGAGTAGCCATAATATTATGCTGGTACTTCTTCGAAAGTAGCCTTTATAGAGAAGTTATTAAAAAATGGGTTAGCTGAACTCCATCTTCTGCAAACAAACAACTTAGCATCTGTTGGAGCAACTGAATAAGGCGCAGATGGGTAATAAATAAAAGCTGTTTTTGCAGATCTAGCACTTAAAAAGTGCAGTATCGCAGTACATTCATCCAGAGTTAATCCATCAAAATTCAAATCAAAATTAAGAAGATTAAAGTTAATTTGATCGCTGACTCTTTTTTCATACCCATCTCCGTATTTTATTACGTTAACCTTGGGATCAAAATTCGCTTGAGTTTGATAAGAAGGCTTCCAAATAAATAAAGGGTAGTCTTTTTTGACAACTGGATGTTGAAAATATCCTCCCCAATAAGTATCTGCATTAGACACTACGTTAGAATAGACTGGGGGATTATTTGCAGGTACGGCGGCTTTGGCATAATAGTATCGATTATCTGTATATACGATAATATCATGCTTATTATAAGCAACAGAGTTGCTCCATGCACTAATGTTAAAAATTGAACTAGACATACCTTTTACCTTTTACCAACTTATTATTACACTTTTTTGTGTAAATAATAAAATAAGATGGCATTATCTCGACTAAATAAGCAGAACTTGGATTTTTACTTGAATCAAAGCCAAGTTCATGGCGTTCAGGACATTCAGGCTTCCTACCAAATGCCAGTTCAACATACCAAATACCTTGGTATGAATAGCAGCTTTTATGCTCCAGAAGGAGCAAAGACGGCTACTTTATCTGTAACTAGTTTGCTGACAACATCTAATGACTTTTTTAGCTGCACGGGAGAAGCTGGAAATTATGGCTTCGTAACTAAAAAAGCTAACCCTAGTTCCAATATCTTATTTGGATTTCAAAGTGGATATTTAACTTCTTATACTTGTGGTGCCCAAATCGGAGAAATACCTACTGTTAGGGCTGATTTTCAAATTTTTAACGATGCTGGTTCCATCTCTTCAGCGGGTTCTTTTAATCAAACTAGCTCAACAGCTTTGGTGAATTCTAATACTATTGATATAGGTATAAATGATTTTACGACAAATAGAGTTAACTCTTTCAACTTAAATATTGCGGTCAATAGAAATCCAACATATTACCTAGGGTCTTCAACTCCTTTTTCTGTTAAAAGCATTTATCCTCTTGAAGTAAGTTGCGATTTTAATATAGCTCAAGACAGTTATGTTCTTCAAAAACTGTCTGATTTGTCTTTTAACTTGAAGAATATCAGTAATTTTTACATTAACACTAAAGATTTTAATGGAAATTCAGTAAATTTTAATTTTGGAAATTCGTTATGTTATTTCATTGACGTTTCCGAAGACTTCTCCGCTAGTGTAAATTCTCCTGTAGGAATAACGGTAAGGTATAGGGGTTATCTGAAATAAGGAAAAAGGATGAAATATTTTAATGAGTGTGAGGTAGTATTTAATTCGCGCTTTGGGTCAGGAGTTGTTCTGGCTCAAAATGCGTCTATTGGAGTTAATAGGAGTATAAATTCTACTTATGTAATCGGAAGACAGAACTCATCTCAAATGTTTAAAACTAAAGCAGATGAGACTAACATAGACTTTACTTATTTTCCGAATATCTCAGATCCTATCTACAAAGCTTTTGATTATATAAAGACGGGCGTATTTTCAAATAGCTTTCCAGAAACAAACATTCCTGTTCAACTAGTATTAGCAGGAGTAACTGGTTCTTTTTATCCATCTAGATATTCATTAACAGTAAATCCTAACTCAAGAATACAGGCTTCTGTTTCTTTGTCTAGTTTTTCTAATCTTTCTGGAAGTCTCAATGACAAAGCTTCCGTCAATAATTTAGCAAGTGGATCTGGAATAGCTCATTCGTGGAATGCTAAGGTTTCAGGGACAGCCGCCGCCTATAATGTTTTAGACTTCAACTACGGCATTTCCATCAACTGGAACCCAATCTATTCAGTTGGTCAGCAAAGGCCAAGACAAGTTGATTTATCTGCTGGAGAAGAGACCTTTGATTTTACTGTAGAAAATTTTAATTCAAACTTCTCTAACACAGATTTATCAACAGCAGAAAATGCAAAGATAAATATCACTACTTTTGGTAATCAGTCAATAATGATTATCAATACTTCAGGAAGTAAGATAGACTCTTCCAATATGTCAATTAATATTGACGATTTCGCTAAAAATAAAATATCATTAAAAAGGAGTTTCTAAATGTTTTTCAACTATAAAAATTGTACATTTAAGCTAAGTGGCGTAGACATTCTAGCCACTAATGTGAATATGTCTCTTGATTCAAGCAATACTCCTGTTTATAATGAAGAATTTAAAAAGAACTCTTATAGTTACGCTCCAGAAGATACAGTAGATACAAGTTTTTCTATTTCTTATTACTTAACAGGAAAAGACTTTGTTAAGGAATATCTTTTAGGAGCAAATTCTGAGCAAGGCATATCTGGTAATTTTTGTGGCTTATATTTTCAAAATGGTTATGTTACAAACTATTCAATAAAAGGATCTCCAGATTCTTTAGCTAAAGTAGATCTTGAGCTTAAAGTTTTTGAGACATTAAAGGGTTCTTTTTCTCCAACTACTCCATCTAATTTACCAGAAATTACACCTTTAAATTTCTCGAATTTTTATTTATCTGGGAATCTAGATGGTGCTGCTTTTGATTCTAATACATATAACTTTACAAATTTTAGTTATCAATATCAAAGAGAAGTTCAGAAATACAATAAAGAAGGAGCTTTAACTTTTGATCAAAGCGGCAGAGCTTATCTAGGAAAAAGATCTCAATCAGTTTCTTTTGAAATAGATAACTTTAATGTTTCTCTACCGTATTCAGGAGTTCCTTGTGATTTTTATATTTCACTACAAACAGGAGCGGCTCCCCTTGATACGTTATCTTTTGCAGGAATAATTTCTTCTAAGAGATCCTCTGTCGAATCTCAAGGGTACATAAGATCTGAGTTTTCATTAAAGCAAGACTTCTCTCATTTTAGACCAGCGATAACTGATTTTACTCCAAGAGTTATTTTGCCCGGAGCCACTGTTACTATAAATGGTAGTAATTTTATAAATGTTAAAAGAATTCTTTTTGGTAACACGGAAGCTTCTTCATTTACGCCAGTTTCTAATTCTTTATTAACAGCAATTGCGCCAACAACACTAAAAGGTGCTGCTGCTATTTTCATAGAAACAGAAGAGACGACTTCTTCTTCTATTTTTAACTTTAAAACAAGTGTATCTGTTAATGATATAAGACTATCTACTGAGTTCCAAGGATTATAATATGCCAAGCTACAATACAGGTTTAATCAATCAAAAGATGCGCGTCACGGGCGCGGGTCTTTATGCGGTAAGCGGCTTGCAGCTTCCCGGTGCTGGTTTTATTGATTTTTCTTATTATGATGCTTCTCCAGAGTATATAGAGTTTAACGTTCCAGAGAATATAGTATTAGGAAAGGCTAATTTTTACTTTATTACTGGAAGTGGACTCTCTTCTCCAATGTATGTTAGTGGAGTTGATTTTTATCCAATTCCAAGATTAGACGCTGTAATTCCACAAACTCAAGAGGTAGGAGAGTTTGTAGCAGTTAGCGGAAAATCTTTAAGCGGAGTCCAA
>Ga0208306_1000044_pt1 | contig 41850 bp, 40 predicted proteins | sample Colrivmet1449A02_FD_187632 | JGI IMG/M metagenome (GOLD analysis project Ga0208306, IMG submission 187632) | Estuarine microbial communities from the Columbia River estuary - metaG 1449A-02 (SPAdes) (version 2) | ecosystem: Environmental > Aquatic > Marine > Intertidal zone > Estuary | place... | reverse complement strand
ACTAGTGCCGGTATAGCAACCTTTGCAACCAATGCCGGTATAGCAACCTTTGCAACCAATGCCGGTATTGCTACTTATGCTGATAGAGCTGGTATAGCAACCTTTGCAACCAATGCCGGTATAGCAACCTTTGCTACTAGTGCTGGTATAGCAACCTTTGCTACTAGTGCTGGTATAGCAACCTTTGCAACCAATGCCGGTATTGCTACTTATGCTGATAGAGCTGGTATAGCAACCTTTGCTACTAGTGCCGGTATAGCAACCTTTGCAACCAATGCCGGTATAGCAACCTTTGCAACCAATGCCGGTATAGCAACCTTTGCTACTAGTGCCGGTATAGCAACCTTTACATCAGAATGGATTTTAGGTGCTGTTGGAAGTTCAGATTACACCTTCACTGGACCTGGATTTACTGGTGCAGAATCTGATCCAGTATTATATTTGGTAAGGGGACAACAATATAAGTTTACGAATACAATGGGTGCTCATCCATTTAGGATTCAAAGCACTCCAAATGGTTCTGTTGGAACTCAATACGATGATGGTATTCCAAGCAATAATGTCTCTAACGGAACACTAACTTGGAATGTTCAATTTGATGCGCCGGGTATTCTGTATTATCAATGCACTGCTCACGGATCTATGGGTGGTAAGATTTATATTATTGATGCTGGTATAGGACCTGATGTAAGCGTTAATACTACTGGAATTATTACGGCATCAAGTTTTGTTGGTAACGCTTCGAGTTCTACCTTTGCAACCAATGCCGGTATAGCAACTTATGCTGATAGAGCTGGTATAGCAACCTTTGCTACTAATGCTGGTATAGCAACTTATGCTGATAGAGCTGGTATAGCAACCTTTGCTACTAATGCCGGTATATCAACCTTTGCAACCAATGCCGGAGTTTCTACATCGGTCATAGGCGGTATTGGTTCCATTACGGGACTTTATGTATCTGGAATTAGTACATTAGGAACAGTACTAATTTCTTCTGGTATTGTAACTGCCACCATAGGTATCGTAACTTATTATGGTGATGGTTCTAAATTAATTAATATTAATGCATCATCTATTACCGGAACACTTGATTATGCCAATAATTCTGGAGTTTCTACATCGGTCATAGGCGGTATTGGTTCCATTACGGGACTTTATGTATCTGGAATTAGTACATTAGGAACAGTACTAATTTCTTCTGGTATTGTAACTGCCACCATAGGTATTGTAACTTATTATGGTGATGGTTCTAAACTAACTGGAATACAGACTTCTGGTGTAGTGTCAGTAATCAATCAAGATCCAAATACTCCTATAGTATATCCAACACTAGTAAATAGTATTGGAGTATCAAGTCTTGGTATTTCTACAACTAAATTATCGTTTATTCCTTCTAGCGGAAAACTTGGATTGGGGACAGTAACCCCAAGAGAAAATATTGATGTAATTGGAACTATTGGTATTCAATCTGCCGGCACTTCAAATCGTTTTTATCTTCAACATAATTCATCTGAAAATTCACTTGATTTTATATTTGTATGATTACTACTGTAGGAAGACTAAAATCTAATGGGGTAATGCAAGTTTATGATATAATTGATGAACTTTCTTATCCAGATAAAAATGTTGGAATCACCTCAGATGGAACATTGTACGCATCCTTATTTGATGAAAACGTATCTTCCAACATGCAATCCAATACTCGATTAAGAATCACGGGTGATAGAAAAGTATTAGTATATAATTATTTTGATGAAAGAACATTATCTCTTAACAATGATATATTTGCTAGTTTGATATCCTTATCGTATTCTTTAAATGCAATTACTTCAGTTACTAATACTGATTTTAAAAACGTTCAAAGTACAATTCAATCATCTAATCCAGCATTTAATGTTTTTGCCGTAGCAACAAAAAATAATAATTCCGAAGAACTTCAAGGTAATAGTAGTTCAACTGGAAAATATAGTTTTACCGGTACTGGATTTGTATATAATAGTTCTAATTCTAATTTTCTTTCTACTGGTAAAGAAATTATAGATATGAATACTGGAATAAATTATGGATTGCCTGAAATTGACGGAAAAAAGTGGATGGCAGCAGCAATATATGATGGAACAACAAATGGATTTCGTGGTATTTTATTGTGGGTATTTACAAATGATACGATTGATATTTTAAACAATATAGAAATTGATGGAAAAAAAGTAACTTCTACCAGAACTATTTTTTATCCAACATTAAATCCATTGGAATATATGAGTGTATATCAAGTTGTAATTGGTCGGGAAGGAAATATTATAGAATTTGATACGACCGGAAATGCCGGATGGGGATATAGTAATAATCAAAATCCTACTGTTACGGGATATCATCTTTCAACAAATTTTTCTTTTGATGATGGATTATGGGCCTTTATTCTTGGCGAAAAAACTGACGGTAATGGTGGACCTACGTATAAAACAACAAATGGATATGGATTTGGTAATTATAATGAAACTGATTCAAGTTCTTCCTTGTATTGGGAAGGATCAAATGTTGCAACTTCTAATTATGTTGGGTTTATATTTACCGGTGATTCATAAATTTAAATCAATAAATAGACTTATACAGGCGTAAAAGATGGCACTTTTAAAAGCTAATACTGGCATAGGAATTACTGATCCAAGTGAGGCTCTGCACGTTATTGGTAATGGATTGTTCATTGGTATAGTTAGTGCCACATCATTTAATGGAAATTTAACCGGAACTGCAACAAGTGCAACAAATCTTGTTGGGGGAGAACAAGGATCGGTTCCATACCAATCTTCAACTAATTTAACAACATTTTTATCTCCAGGATCTGCCGGTAATGTTTTAGTTACGAATGGTGTAGGTCAAAATCCCACCTGGTTGTCTCCAAGTGCATTATCTGGTGCCTTTAATGGTGTTACAATTAAAGATGAGGGTTCCATTATTGGGTCTCCAGATACTATTAGATCCATAAACTTTGTTGGTCCTAATGTTGTAGCAACCGCATCAGGTGTCGGTGCCACGATTACACTTTCTAATGATGCACAATATCTAACAGGAACTGCTCCCGGAAGTGTTATTTCACAGTCCTCTGGATTTAATGTTACTGGTAATGTTACTATTTCTGGAAATCTAAGTGTTGGTGGAACTTCCGTAATCTTAAATGCTGCCACACTTCAAATTAAAGATAAAGATATTGTTGCTGGCATTACGACTAATGCATTAGGGCAGGATGTTTCTACTGATTTTACGGCAAATCACGGCGGTATTGCAATTGCATCCACTGAAGGAAGTCCATTATTTGATATTAATGCTGGAGTTGGTACTGATAATATTCCAAGCACATATAAGCAAATTATGTGGTTGAAGTCTGGTTCTTTTACTGGACTGAATACTGATGCTTGGTTATTTAATTATGCTGTTGGTGTTGGTACTAATCAAATCCCAAATGGAGTCAGATTTGCTGCTGGTAATGTCCAATTCACACAAAATGATTTAGTATCTGTAAGAAATATTAATGCCTCTGGTGTTATAACTGCAACTCAATTTGTCGGTTCTCTTTCTGGTAATGTTACAAGTGCAGATTATGCCACAAGATCGGGTATAGCAACTTATGCAACTAATGCGGGTATTGCTACTAATGCAGGAATTTCTACGAATGTAATCGGTGGTATTGCTTCCGTAACTTCATTGTCAGTATCTGGCATTAGCACACTTGGAACAGTTAGGATTTCTTCTGGTATTGTAAGTGCAACTACTGGCATTGTTACTTATTATGGTGATGGTTCGGGTCTTACTAATATCAACATAGGATCCATTTCTGGTGCAATTGCCGGTATTACTATTCGTGATGAGGGGGTAATAGTAGGAACATCAAGTAGTGTTACGAGTGTAAACTTTGTTGGTGGTAATGTTGTTGCAACCGCATCGGGTGCTAATGCCACAATTACGATTGCTGATAATCTTGTAGGAACTGCATTAAGTATTTCTGGTATCTCTACATTCACCAACGGACCAGTATTGATTGGTTCTGGAACTTCAACAGGAACTTTATCACAACCACTTCAAGTTACTGGTGGTGCTTATGTTTCTGGTAATCTTGGAGTTGGAACCACAAATCCAACCTCAAAATTTCACATTATTGGAAATGGATTAGTCAGTGGTGTTATAACCGCAACAACATTCTTTGGTAACTTAACTGGTTATGCTTCAACGGCAGGTATAGCAACTTATGCCACCAACGCAGGTATTGCTACTTATGCTGATAGATCTGGTATATCAACCTTTGCAACCAATGCTGGTATAGCAACTTATGCTGATAGATCTGGTATATCAACCTTTGCAACCAATGCCGGTATAGCAACCTATGCGACCAATGCAGGTATTGCCACAAATGTTATAGGTGGTATTGGTTCTATTACACAACTTCAAGTCACTGGAATCTCAACATTTACCAACGGACCCATTTTAGTTGGTTCAGCAACTTCTACGGGAACGGCATCACAAAGACTTCAGGTTACTGGTGGTGCTTATGTTTCTGGTAATCTTGGTATTGGAACCACAAATCCAACCTCAAAACTTCAGGTTCAGGGTGATGTATCTATTGCAAGTACGGTTGGAATTGGTACTGTAATTGATATTGTTCCTTATGATACTCTCAATTCTGGTACTTTATCTTTTGAGGGTTCTGCTGGTCAGTTATTCTCTATTACAAATAACCTGACTTCTGGAAGTATCTTCTCTGTGAATGATGTTTCTGGTATTCCAAGCATTGATGTTGATGCTAATGGAACCGTAAGTTTAGTTGCCTATGGTGGTAATGTTGCAATTGGTTCCACTGGTCTTACAGGAACCGCATCACAAAAACTTCAAGTCACTGGTGGAGGCTATGTAAGTGGTTCATTGGGTATTGGAACCACAAATCCATCACAATCCTTACACGTTCAGGGTAATGTAAGAGTTACCGGAGCACTTTATGATGGTACTAATGTAGCAGGAAGTTCAGGGCAAATCTTATCATCAACTGGATCTGCTATTTCTTGGATCAATGCAAGTTCGGCAAATGTAGGATCCGCAAACTCCATAGCAATTGCTGTAGACTCTACAAATGCTTCAAGATACTTAACTTTTGTTAGTACCACTTCTGGTAATAATTTAGTTTATGTGAATAGTAGTCTACTTTTTAATCCTTCAACTGGTGATGCTTCTGTTAATGGTCTTACAATTGGTAGAGGAACTGGAAGTGTAAGTAGCAACACAGCACTTGGTTATCAGGCACTTTTAAGTAATACTACTGGAGATAGTAATACTGCTGTTGGATATCAAGCACTCCGTACCAACACCACTGGAACCACCAACACTGCTACTGGATATGGAGCACTCTATTCCAACACCACTGGAAGTATTAACACTGCTAATGGATCTCAAGCACTTACTTCCAATACTACTGGAACCAATAACACTGCTACTGGATATGCAGCACTCTTATCCAACACCACTGGTGGCGGCAATGTTGCCAATGGAGTAAATGCACTTCGTTTCAACACCACTGGAATCCAAAACACTGCTAATGGAGTAAATGCACTTGCTGCCAACACCACTGGAAACTACAACACTGCTAATGGATACAGAGCACTTTTCTCCAACACCACTGGGCAAAATAATACTGCTACTGGACTCCAAGCACTTCTCTCCAACACCACTGCATCCAACAACACTGCTAATGGATATAAGGCACTCAATGCCAACACTACTGGCAACTACAACACTGCTAATGGAGTAAGTGCCCTTCAATTCAACACCACTGGAGCAAACAACACTGCTACTGGATTAGAGGCACTCTACTCCAACACTACTGGAATCAATAACACTGCTAATGGATATCAGGCACTTCGCTTCAACACCACTGGAATCAACAATACTGCTACTGGACATTCAGCACTTCGTTCCAACACCACTGGAACCAACAACACTGCTACTGGATATACAGCACTCTACTCCAACACCACTGGATCCAACAACACTGCTACTGGAACTCAAGCACTATACTCCAACACCACTGGCACTGACAACACTGCTAATGGATATAAGGCACTCCGTGCCAACACCACTGGATCCAACAACACTGCTAATGGACTAAATGCACTCTTCTCCAACACCACTGGAACCAATAATACTGCTAATGGTGTAAGTGCTCTTCAATCAAACACCACTGGAACCGCCAACGTTGCTACTGGATTTGAATCTCTCAAAAACAACACCACTGCATCCAACAACACTGCTAATGGATATCAAGCACTCCGTGCCAACACTACTGGATCCTATAATACTGCTAATGGTCTATATGCTCTATATGCAAATACCACTGCAAATAGCAACACTGCTAATGGATATGCAGCACTTCGTTTCAACACCACTGGATCCAGTAACACTGCTAATGGATATAGAGCACTCCAAGCAAACACCACTGGCACCTACAACACTGCTACTGGAGTAAATGCACTCTTCTCCAACACCACTGGAACTCAAAACAGTGCTAATGGAGTAAATGCCCTCTATCTAAACACCACTGGAACCAATAATACTGCTAATGGAACAAATGCACTATATGCCAACACCACTGGATATATTAACACTGCCACTGGACATTCAGCACTCTTCTCCAACACCACTGGAATCCAAAACACTGCTACTGGAGTAAGTGCTCTCACAAACAACACCACTGGATACAGCAACACTGCCAATGGACAGTTAGCACTCCAAGCAAACACCACTGGATATATTAACACTGCCACTGGACGAGCATCTCTCTACTCCAACACCACTGGATATCAAAACACTGCCAATGGTTATTATGCTCTCTTCGGCAACACTACTGGTTATCAAAACACTGCTACTGGAGCAAGTGCCCTTCAATCAAACACTACTGGGTCCAATAATACTGCTACTGGAGTAAATGCACTTAGTTCCAACACCACTGGGTCCAATAATACTGCTACTGGAGTAAATGCACTCCGAGACAGCACTACTGGAGTCAATAACACTGCCAATGGTTTTCAATCCTTAGTCCATAACACCACTGGGAGCAGCAACACTGCCACTGGATATCAAGCACTTTATTTAAACAGCACTGGAACCCAAAACACTGCTAATGGTCAAAGTGCCCTTCAATTCAACACCACTGGATACAGCAACACTGCTTATGGATTCCAAGCACTCTACTCCAACACCACTGGAGCGTTAAACACTGCCACTGGATATCAAGCACTTTATTTAAACAGCACTGGAATCTACAACACTGCGAATGGATATAGAGCACTCTATTCCAACACCACTGGGCAAAATAATACTGCTACTGGGTTTGAAGCACTCTACTTCAACACCACTGCAAACAATAACACTGCTAATGGTTATAGAGCACTCCGTTCTAATACCACTGGAACCAACAATACTGCTACTGGAACAAGTGCCCTTCAATTCAACACCACTGGATCCAGCAACACTGCTACTGGACTCCAAGCACTTATCTCCAACACCACTGGAACCAACAACACTGCTACTGGAGTAAGTGCTCTTCAATCCAACACCACTGGAATCTATAACACTGCTAATGGATTCCAAGCACTCTACTACAACACCACTGGAATCAACAATACTGCTACTGGATATGCAGCACTCTTCTCCAACACCACTGGAATCCAAAACACTGCTACTGGAGTAAGATCACTTGAATACAACACCACCGGAACCGATAACACTGCTAATGGATTCCAAGCACTCTACTCCAACACTACTGGATTCTATAACACTGCTACAGGACGAAGTGCACTTTACTCCAACACCACTGGGCAAAATAACACTGCTACTGGACAACAAGCACTTAGTTCCAACACCATTGGACAATTCAACACTGCTACTGGATATCAAGCACTCTACTCCAACACCACTGGAGAAAGAAACACTGCTAATGGACAACAAGCACTCACTGCCAACACAACTGGACTATACAACACTGCTACTGGATTCCGGGCACTCTATTCTAACACCACTGGTTCAAATAATACTGCTAATGGATATTTGGCACTCTCCTCTAACACCACTGGAATTCAAAACACTGCTACTGGATACCAAGCACTCACATCCAACACCACTGGATCAACTAATACTGCTAATGGATACAGAGCACTCTACTCCAACACCACTGGACAGTTAAACACTGCTACTGGAGTTCAAGCACTCTACTCCAACACCACTGGAATCTATAACACTGCTAATGGACTTCAAGCACTCTATTCCAACACCACTGGAATATACAACACTGCTACTGGATTCCAAGCACTCTACTCCAACACCACTGGAGGTTCAAACACTGCTACTGGACTTCAAGCACTCTACTCCAACACCACTGCATCCAACAACACTGCTACTGGAAGAGAAGCACTATACTACAACACCACTGGATCCAACAACACTGCCAATGGATATTATGCACTTGCCGGTAACACCACTGGAACCAACAACACTGCTACTGGGTGGAAAGCACTTACTGCCAACACCATTGGAATCCAAAACACTGCTGATGGATTTAGGGCACTCTTCTCTAACACTACTGGATACGAAAACACTGCTACTGGAGTAGATTCTCTTTACTCTAACACCACTGGATATAGAAATACTGCTAATGGACAAGGTTCACTTGCAAGCAACACCACTGCATTCGGCAACATTGCTATTGGATATAGAGCACTCTACTCCAACACCACTGGAGCAAACAACACTGCTACTGGATATCAAGCACTTTACTCCAACACCACTGGAACCAACAATACTGCTACTGGATTAGAGGCACTCTATTCCAATACCACTGGAACCAACAACACTGCTACTGGAACTGCAGCACTTTACTCCAACACCACTGGAAACTACAACACTGCTACTGGACATTCAGCACTCTATTCCAATACCACTGGAATCCAAAACACTGCCACTGGATATGCAGCACTCTTATTCAACACCACTGGATTAAATAATATTGCTACTGGATATAGAGCACTCTTCTCCAACACCAATGGATACAGCAACACTGCTAATGGATTCCAAGCACTCTACTCCAACACCACTGCAAATAATAATACTGCTACTGGACGAAGTGCCCTCCAAGCAAATACCATTGGAACCAATAACACTGCTACCGGAATAAATGCACTCTTATCCAACACCACTGGAAATAATAATACTGCTACTGGACGAAGTGCCCTCACCTCCAACACCACTGGACAACAAAATACTGCTAATGGATCACTTGCCCTCCACTCCAATACTACTGGAACCCAAAACACTGCTAATGGATATATAGCACTATATTCCAACACCACTGCAAACAATAACACTGCTAATGGTTATGCAGCACTCTTCTCCAATACCACTGGAAACTACAACACTGCTACTGGACATTCAGCACTCTATTCCAATACCACTGGAAACTACAACACTGCTACTGGACTAGGTGCACTTTACTCCAACACCACTGGAATCCAAAACACTGCCACTGGATATGCAGCACTCTTATTCAACACCACTGGAATCAACAACACTGCTACTGGACTCCAAGCACTCTATTACAGCACTACTGGAACCCAAAACACTGCTAATGGATTAAGTGCCCTTCAATCCAACACCACCGGATCCAGCAACACTGCTACTGGATATCAAGCACTTTACTCCAATACTACTGGATTTAGAAATACTGCTAATGGATATAGAGCACTCTTCTCCAACACTACGGCATTAAACAACACTGCTACTGGATGGGAGGCACTTCGCAACAACACTACAGCAGAAGGAAACACTGCTGATGGATGGAGAGCACTCCAAGCAAACACCACTGGATCCAACAATACTGCTACTGGATATGCAGCACTCTATGGCAACACTATTGGAAGTGCCAACAATGCTAATGGATATAGGGCACTTCAAGCAAATACCACTGGAGCAAACAACAATGCTAATGGATATAGGGCACTTCAAGCAAATACCACTGGAGCAAACAACACTGCTACTGGAGTATCTGCACTCTACTCCAACACCACTGGAGCCAACAACAATGCTAATGGATATCAAGCACTTTATTCCAACACCACCGGTAACTTCAACAGTGCTTATGGGCATCAAGCACTCCGTTCCAACACCACTGGAGTCAGCAACACTGCTACTGGGTATGCAGCACTCTATAATAACACCACTGGAACTGAAAACACTGCTAATGGAGTAAATGCACTCGCAAACAATACCACTGGAATCAACAACACTGCTATCGGCAGTTCTGCAGGTTCTACCATCACAACAGGAAGCAATAATACCTTCCTTGGTTATAATGCCCAACCTTCTTCTGCAACAGTATCTAATGAGATTACACTTGGTGATGCTAATGTAACTACCTTAAGAGTTCCCGGTCTTGGTTTCTATGGTGTAAGAACCAATACAACAGTCGCAACCACTTCTACAACTACCATAGATAGTATTGTAGTTGCGACTTATCGTTCTGCAAGAATACAGATACAGATTACTCAAGGAAGTAACTATCAAGTCTCTGATGTTCTTCTCATTCACGATGGAACGACTGCTTCCATTATTGAATACGGAACACTCGCAACTGGTTCCACATTAGGCACTTATAGTGCTATAATAAATAGTGGAAATGCACTTCTTCAAGTTACTATGGGTAGTGCAACATCATCTGCGGTGAAAGTATTAAGTTACCGAACTGTAGTTTGATAAATAGTTAAACCAATCATTTCATAAAAGAAAAATGGCAAAATACTCTGAAAATTGCGACAAGACCTTATCAAAGGCAGTTCCTACCGTAACTACAAATGGTATTGTAAAGTCTTGGGAACTTGAAGTAGTATATTCTTATCCTGCTGCAGGTATCACCACGACTGATACTCAACTTCGTAGAAAGTATAACGAAACCGAACAGGTTGAGTATCTCGACAAGACTCCACAAGAGTTTACCAAGGCTGAGTTGTTCTCATTCCTCAATATCTCACAATACGATATGGTATTTGACTCTACTTATGAGTCGGTGGTTCTTCCTCCTACAGAAAATAGAGATACCTCATTTGATCTCAATTCATTAGACGACTAATTCTTAATCTAATATTATGACTAAAGAATATAAAGGTTTTGCGACCGTTGAGCAACAAGAAGAAGTAAAAGTAAGAAGAGTTCTTATCGGCACACCTGCTCTGGACGGTAAAGTTCAGGCTTGGTATGCCGATTCTCTTTCCAATTCAATCAAAGTATGTGCCGGAAATGGAATTGATTTGCAACCAGTCATTTTAATTGATGAGAGCATTCTGCCAATGGCACGAAATGAACTTCTAAACATTGCATATCAAGATAACTATGAGTCTATTGTTTTTATTGATGCAGATCAAGTATGGGATGCAAGAGCACTTTTAGATGTTATCAACTCCCAGCACGATGTAATTGGTCTTCCTGTGGTATCAAAGACTGATGAACCGGGAAACTTTAATGTAAAACTTAAAGGTATCGACCAAATTGAAAAAGACGAACAAGGAAACATTAAGGTTGATGCAGTAGGAACTGGATTTCTAAAACTTTCCAGAAAAGCACTCGAAGCACTGTGGAACTCAAATCCAACTACATTGTTTAGAGGAAAAGAACTTAAGTTAATTTGTGAGTATGCAACAAATTATAATGAGTTTGTTGGAGAGGATATTTACCTCTGCACTAAACTCAAAGAACTTGAGTTTGATATTTGGATCAATCCAAATGCAACCTGTGCTCATATTGGAAGTAAAGTATGGATGGGAAACTTTGCACACTTTCTTGAGTTTCTAACAACACAACAACCTGAAGAAATTCAAGAATGAAACAGTTTTATTTCTTGAGTGGTGTTCCTCGTAGTGGGAGCACCGTTTTTGCTACCTTGATTTCACAAAATCCAAATATACATACCACTCCAACAAGTCCGTTGTTAGATTTACTTCTAACAACCAAACCAACTTGGAAACAGGTATCTACATTTCAAACAAATACACACCCAGAACAATACTCAAATATTGAAAGAGGTATTATTTCTGGGTGCTATCAGCACATCAAAGAACCGATTGTATTAGAAAAGCATCGGTCTTGGGCAAAGTATGGTTCTTATATTCAATCTACATTTCAAACAACTCCAAAGATTATCTGCACCACCAGAAGAATCAGTGAAGTTTTAGCATCTTTTGTTTCTATCATCAATAAGTCAAAGAAGATTACTTATATTGATAGAGAACTGATGAATACAAATAAACCAGTCAATAATCAAACAAGATGTAGATTATTATGGGAGAATTATATCAGTGTTCCTTGGAAGAGTTTAAAGATTGGATATGAAACTCAAAAAGAACATTTGTGTTTTATTGATTATGAAGAGATTGTAAACTCACCAGAAGAAACACTGAAGAAGGTTTATGAGTTCTGTGAGTTAGAGTATTATTCTGGGCACTACTTTGAGAACTTAAGTAATCCATCACCAGAGAATGATGATGCTTATGGTATTCAAGGACTGCACGATGTAAGAAAGAAACTTGGCAGAACCAGTCCAAAACCAGAAGATGTACTTGGTGAGGAATTGGTTGAGTATTATGATTCTTTGAAACTAGAATTTTGGAAGAATAAATAGAAATAAGAAAAGATATTAGAAATAAATGCCTGCGAATCGTATTGGTTTTAGTACAGACTTTGTTCTAGTTGATAGTAGAATTGGTATTGGGACGGCAAATCCAACATATAAACTACAGGTTGTTGGTGATTTTGGTGCTACTACCAAGTCATTCTCCATTCCTCACCCAACAAAACCGGGACTGACTTTAAGACACGGTTCACTTGAAGGACCTGAAAATGGGGTTTATGTTCGTGGCAAAACAACAGAGTCTATTATACCTCTACCAGATTATTGGACTGGTCTGGTTGATGAGGAAAGTATTAGCGTGAACCTGACTCCAAAGAATGGTAAGTTGCACAGTGTTGTTGGGATATCAAGTAACATAGTAGAGATTGAGTGTGTTGGTGGTGAAATTGATTGTTACTTTATGATACTTGGAGAAAGAAAAGATGTTGCGAAACTAGTTGTGGAATACTGAGGGGATAAAATAAAATGTCTGCCATACACGGAGTAAACTATGGGGCACCCACACTAGATCTTAACTTTGCCAAGAACAAGAGTCTTATTGATACTGTAACTGGTAGAAATCTTGTTACTTTTACTAGATCCCAAACAGCAAGAGGAGCAACTTATGTGGGTGCTGATGGTCTTATTAAGACTGCTGCTGCTAATGAACCAAGATTCGATCACAACCCGACAACGGGGGAAAGCCTGGGGCTATTGGTGGAGGAGGCGAGGACCAATTTGATTACTTACAGCCAAGCTTTTAACAACACCAACTATTCCATTGGATATGATGGCGGTGGATTTACGGAAAATGCAACTGTTGCGCCAGATGGGACTTTAACGGCATCAAAATTGACAAGGAATACAGGCACTAGTGGCGCTTTCTGGGGTAAATACAATAGGCAATCCATTCCAGTTACCAATGGGACCGCTTACACTCTTAGCTGCTTTTTGAAAGCAGCAGAAATTACAACGGTTCAACTTTACGGTGATGTTCGGGACGGAGGTGGGTTAGGGTTTTCAGCAGCATTTACACTGACTGGAAGTGGAAGTTATGTATTGTCTAGCGGAACGTCTGCTCAAATTTCCTCCGCTGGCAATGGCTGGTATAGATGTTCGGTCACAGGGACATCCGCCTCCACCGATGATGAAGAACCTGCTTTATTGGTTTTTGGGACAGGAGCAAGCGGGGACGGCTTTTTTGCTTGGGGGTTTCAACTAGAAGCGGGCTCCTTCCCCACCTCCTACATCCCCACCACTTCCGCCACCGTCACCCGCGCTGCTGATGTGGCGAGCATTACGGGGACTAACTTTTCAAGTTGGTATAACCAAAGCGAGGGCACTTTGTTTGCTCAAGCCAGTCTTAACTTTTCCTTGTCCACATCTTCTGTTTTTCCATCTATTTACGAAATAGGAGGATATCCAAATAGATTATGGATGCTGTATCTTAACGGAACAGTTAATCACCTTACCATTGGATCGGATACACATACTAGGAATCTTGGAACATTTACTTCGTCTCCGCAATCATTCAAGGTTGCTCAAGCCTTGTCAAATACATCTCTTACCTATAGTGCTAGTAAGGATGGAGCAGCGCCACTAACTGGATCATTATTCAACGCAGTTACAGGGTTGTCTGCGATTTCCATTGGACCAAATGTGGGCGCCACCAAACACATCGCCCGCCTCGCCTACTACCCCGTCCGCTTACCCGACGCCACCCTCCAAACCCTCACAAAATAAAAATGTTAGAGTCTTTGCCTGATGATAAATACTAATATGCATATTGTAGAGTAGAGATGTCTCAGTTTAATAATATTAAAATTACTCCAAATGTAGGTGCTACTGGTGTAGGAACTAATCCAAAGATTGAGTTTACCGGTGCAGGTAATTCCACGATTACTCTACAAGTATCCAGTGCTTCTACTGGTGGTTTATTATTTTATGGTGCAAATGGTGAGATGCTATCCATTGTGGATGCACCAGAAACATTTCCTTCATTTTCGGTAAATGATCGTTTTAGTATTCCAATTATTGAAGCATATCCAAGTGGTAACGTATTTTTATCATCATATCCGGGATATCAAGTAGGTATTGGAACTACAGGATTCTCTCAGTCAAATTATAAGTTTGAGGTTTATGGTGGATTAAAGGTTGATGATATTAGTAGTGGATCCGGTAAGTTTAATGCAAATATTTCAAGAAGTATTGTTGCATCACCGACTGGTGTTCTAAATCCTATTCTTACATTACCATCAACAGCAAATAAAGACTATATTATACACTCAATTAGTGTGGCAAATAAGGCACGATATCAACCAGCAGGAGCAGGAGCAACTGTTGGTATTAATACTTTGGCAGGTGCCGTGACTCGAATTGTAACGGGTGGTGTTGGAACTGGATATACGGCAGGAGATGTATTTGTCAGTATGGGAACCACTGATTTATTAAATCGTATTTGTGGTCTTGTTGGAATTGCGACAACTTCTTTCGTTGGTGTAGGAACAACCGGAGATCCTGCCTATGCCGGTATCACAAGTGCGATTGGTATTGTAACGGCAGTCTCTGGCGGTGCAATTACTGGTGTTGCACTGACTTATAATGGATTTGGATATACTACACCACCCGTTGTAACATTCCAAAGTCCGGTTGCGGGAGGAACAACAGAAACTGGAACCGCAGTATTAACACTTGGAGAAGTCACTGCAGCATATCTTAATGTGCCGGGAGAAGGTTATACAATTCCACCAAATGTTTCAATTGCTTCAACCACTGGAATTGGCGTACAAATTACTAGTGATGTGGATAGTGATGGAAAAGTTATAAGGTTGAATTTACTCAATAGAGGTTATGGATATTCTAAATTAAATCAATTTGGAAACAGTGAGGAGAATGAGGTTTATATTTCACAACCGGGACTTGCAAAAACAGAAGTCGGTGTGGATATAATGTATCGTAGAGCACCAGTTGGAACGGCAAATACAATTGATGCTTATATTGCCTTTGATGTTCCTATTCCTGTTGGTGGTGTGCTTGAAGTTCTTAAGCAACCGGCAGTTATGAATCCAAATGATTCAATTCATATTCGTGGTGTAGATGTGTATGGATCTGGACTTTCTGATGCAATAGATGTTCATATTGCCTATGAAGAAGAGAATAGCACTGCATTTGTTGGGTTGAGTACCGCACTTGGTTCTACAATTGGTCTGGGAGTAAGTGTATCGGGTACACTTCTCAGTGCAACAACCAATCCAATTCTTCTACAGTCCCTAAGACTTACAAATACCGAATTTGTGGGAGATTATGATACTTCTGTAAAAATCGTCAGTGACCGCACAATTGCTTCACTTGCATCAACTGCGGCATCTAGTGCAACAACATTCTTTGTTGCCGGTGGCATTAACAGCACCGTAGTTACTACTAACAGTATTGTAAGTATTGGAACGTTTATAGATAAAGCACCAATTACTGGAATTGGATCTACTTCATTTACTATTTCAAGAACAAGTCCACTTTCAATTGCAGCAGGAACTGGCGTTACATTCTTTGTATTAGGTTATGATTCGGTTTATTTTGCAAGAAATCTAATGATTCCTGCATATGCATCCGTAGAACTTTTTGATATGCCGAAGAGATTAGAAAGATATTCTTCTCTTGTGATTGAAACTGATGTGGTTGGAATTGATCCAAATATTGCAAGTACGATTGACGTAGATTTATCTGGAAAAATTATCTATTAAAATAATGAGTATCTTTATAGCATTACCTTGTTATGGTGGTTTGGTTTGTGAAAAGACCACGATGAGTTTGTTTAATCTTGGTAAACTCTTTGTTAGAGAAGGAGTTCCTCACGGATTATTTACAGTTGCAAACTCTTCTTTGATTAGTCAAGGAAGAAGTAAGATTGCCAACTTCTTTCTAAATAACACAGATCACGAATATCTATTTTTTCTTGATAGTGATATTGGATTTGACCCTGCTTCAGTATTAAAACTTTTGAGTTCTGGTAAGGATATTACTGCTGCTCCATATCCGATGAAATCTATTCCTTTAAGGTATAACTATAAAACCGCAGTTCCAGAGGAACGTCAAGGAGATTTGATAAAGATAGAACATAATGGAATGGGGTTTGTAATGATTCATCGTAAAGTATTTTATGATATTGCTGCTGCTTATCCTGAACTAAAATATTATCCTTCACTTGATGATAGTAATGTAAAACCAAGTGAGGCAGAATATCATAACTCATATCATTACTTTTTGGAACATAAAAATGGACCTACCTTTATGCCAGAAGACATTAGTTTCTTTTGGAGAGCACGAAGTTTAGGTTATGAGTGTTGGTTAGATACAAGTATTCATTTATCTCATACAGGATCACATCTTTTTGAGGAGAAGTAATGGCAGACATTAGAACTAATATCTTTGGTATTGGTGAGGTTTACGAACTCCAAAAGGAAGGGCAGTGGGTAGGAAGAAATAGAGAGTCTTATAGAGAGTTTGGGTATTTTGCAGGAGGTAATGATGGTGTAGTGGGATCTAGTTATAGTGGTGTTAATCGAATTGATTTTTCAAATGATACCGCAACATCAAATTCAAGAGCAATACTTGCAATCGAAGGTCGTTATCTTTCTGGGGTAAATAATAAAAATTATGGTTATATGAGTGGGGAATCTAATCTGGGACTTTTCAATAAATTTAATTTTGCAAATGAAACTTCAACTAGTATTGGATATTTAGTACCTGGTACAAATATTGGATATACTGGTAATTTATCTAATCCTAATTTTGGTTATTTTTGTGGAGGAGATTACACTGTTCCTGGAGCAACAAGCACTGTAAGAAGAATTAATTTTTCAAATGATACTGCACTATTATCCAATAGAGGTAATCAAACACAAAATAGAAACTTATGTGCCGGAGCAGGAAATTCTAATTTTGGTTATTTAAATGGTTCAAGAAATAATCCACAGTCTTCTGTTGATCGTATTGATTATTCAAATGATAGTGTGCTGTGTCGTGTTCGTGGTCCAATGTCTTTTGGAACCGAACATAGGGGTAATAAAGCAGGAAATTCAAATTTTGGGTGGTTTACTAATAGTTATTCTGCAACATATGTCCAAAGAATATCTTATGCAAATGATTTAGTTTCTGCTAGTGTTCGTGGAAATACAAATTCAACATATAGTGCTAATGATATAGGAAATGGTAATTTTTCTATTTGTTATAGAAGTGGTTCAAGTCCACTCGAAAAAGTTGATTATTCTAATGATACAGTTTTAGCATCCACAAGAGGTAATTTGCATCCACAAAGATTCGGAGAAGCATCTATGTGTGCATCATCATTCGGTGGTTCTCCTGTTTCGTATCTTGGAGCACCTTGGACTGCTACTGCTCCTTTTGGTTATTTTGGTGGTGGGAGAAATACTCAACTTTCTATTGTAGATCGCATAGATTATACTAATGATACAACAACAGCATCAGTAAGAGGTCCATTAACTTTAGCAAGATATGGATTAGCAGCAACAGGAAATTCTAACTTTGGGTATTTTGGTGGAGGATTTAATAGTCCCCCTTTAGAATCTACAGTAGACCGCATAGATTATTCAAATGATTTATCATCTGCGTTATTAAAAGGTCCATTAACTATTGCAAGACATAGAATATCAGCAACTGGAAACTCCAACTTTGGATATTTTATTGGGGGAGGCACTGTAAATGGAAGTCAAAGATCAACTGTAGATCGTGTTAATTATGTAAACGACAGTGTTGTTACATCATCTAGAGGTCCATTAAGTGCAATAAAAACTGCTGGATCTGCAACTGGAAACTCTAACTTTGGATATTATACTGGAGGAGTTGGAGCACCTGGAAATATTGCATTAACTATAACCGATAGGATGGACTATTCAAATGATACCTCAACATCTTCTTCCAGAGGACCATTAAATGCAGCAAGAACTTATATGTCTGCATCTGGAGCTCAAAATTTTGGTTATGTGTTTGGTGGGAGAGATGGTGCTAATAATAAATTATCTTCGATAGAAAGAATAAATTATACAAATGATACTTCTACTGCAGCATTTAGAGGTAATCTTGCAACTGCTGACATGTTTAGAACTGGAGCAACAAGTAGTTCTAATTTTGGATATATTGGTGGTTATGGGGATCCAGGACAATTCTCTACAGTAAATCGTTTGGATTATACAAATGATACTCAAACTGCATCTGTTAGAGGTCCATTAAGTTCAGCAAGATATGAGACTGCAGCATCATCCTCACAAGCATACGGAGGTGCTCCAAATACCTCAGTGGATCCACTCCCTTCTTATATTCGTGCGGCAACAAAATGGATTGATTCTAATACTTTAGATTTGCCATTTAAGAGAGTACTGGGGTCTTATGGGTATTGGACTGGAGGTATACCTGTACCTGCTGATGGGCAGACATCTATAGTAAACCGAGTAGATTATTCCAATGATACCTCCATTTCATCAAGAAGAGGAAATGTTGCACCAAATAAACGGATGTTTTCCACATCTAGTGCAAATTACTTGTATAGTGCTTTTCTCCGTTCTTCTTCATTATGCAGACTTGATTTTTCAAATGATACTGCTGATGGTATAGCAAGGGGTATTTTGTCCGCTTCTGGATATTCCAATTCCACATTATCAAATCTCAATTTTGCGTATTTTCAAGGAGGTGAGTTTTTTGGTTCAAATGTGTACCGATTAGATTTTTCAAATGACTTATCTATTGGTGCAGCAAGAGGAAAAATCCCAAATAATTTTTCTACTGTTAGTGCAAATACAGTTGGCAACTTAAACTATGGTTATTTCAATTGTTCTGCTACGGTATCAAGATTGGATTATTCTAATGATTTATCTATTGCATTAACAAGAGGAAATGCGATAGTATCTAGAGCATATACTAATGCTGGAGTGAGTAATAATAATTTTGGTTATTTTACAACAGGACTTGGAATCAATTCCTCTAGGGTAGAAAGAATGGATTATTCAAATGATTTGTCTACCTCAATATACAGAGGAAATATGTTATACAGTAATGTATATTCATCGGCAGGAACTGGAAATCAAAACTTTGGATATTTTGGCGGCGGATTGAATTTGCCAACGAGTCAAGAAGTTCAAAAAATTGATTATTCAAACGATACAACAAATGCTTCTTTAAGAGGTAATTTACCTACAAAAATGGGATATCATAATGCAACAACCAACGCAAGATCCTCATAAATACTCACAACAACACTAAACATTATGAATTTATTATCAAACATCTTGATTGAACCACAAGTCCTCACACAAGAAGCACTACAAGAACTTCAAGAACACGCAAGAAACTCAAGCACAACTGATCTATCAGTCTTTGACCCAGACAAAACAAATGAGACTGGAGAAACTTCTTGGATTGTTGATAAAAATATAAGAGACACACAAATCATTGAGTTTGGTCCTTTGTTTCCAAAGATTGAAGATCTTTTTAAGAACCTTGTAAGAAACATTATTAATCCTTTTTATGGTATTGAAGTGTGGGATAGTGAAGTTCCACAATTTTTGAGGTATGGTGTAGGAGGTCATTATGCACCTCATATTGATGGTAGGTCTATTTGGGTTGCTCCAAATGGTGATAAGATTTGGAGAAAATCAACAGACAGATCATTATCCATAGTACTTTTTTGTAATGATGGAAACGGTAAAGATTTTGATGGTGGAAACTTTATGTTCCCTGAACTTGGTATAGAAGTTCCACCAAAAGCAGGGACACTTGTGTGTTTTCCATCAGATCAAAACTATTTGCACGGCGTTCGGGAAGTTACTAAAATTCATAATGAAGTTGGAAGATTGGCAATTGTATCGTGGGCTAGAGTTAAAGGAGAAAGAACAAAAGAAGAAGAAGATCAAGAACTTTTAGAAACTTATGGAGTTAACTAAATAATACAAAGATCTTATAAGTTTAGAGAAATGCAATACTTAAAGCATTATTGGGTTCGTAATGGAGAATATCTAACTGAACCAGGTCAAAATGGTGCCCTACAAACTCATCCGGGTATTTCAGGATTGGATGTTCGTTATTGGTTGACTGATGATCGTGGAGTTGATTATTGCCTTTCAACGGTTCCAGATAATACTCTAATCACCGAAGTTGATCCTGGTCTTGAGATTCTTACCAGAGAAGAATGGGATGCAATCGTTGCAACCATTCCTGCACCAGAACCTCAACCACAACCACCCGGTAGTCCTGATTGGAATACATTTAAGCAATCTGCTGTTGCTTCTGTTCTACTCAATACCTTTGTTGGACAATTAATTAGTATTGCACCTGTTGCCGCAACGGCACTTCCTGCAACTCTACTTCTTATTGAATCTGGAAACTATCAAGATTTTGAGAATACTTGGACCGCAATTGAAAACGCAACCACAGTTCCAACCGAACTAATTGCCGAATTCACAACTCTTGCAGAGTCTTGTAATCTGCCAGAAGACTTTGTAAATATTTTTGCTACTTGACACCTGACTCAAAATCCCTTATAATATAAAGGTCTTCAGCATTCCTTGTATCTTTGGGAATGAAGACCCTTTCTGTGGTGAGAAAGGTAAGGTGGTATCATAGGAGGAGAGAAATCTCCTCTTTTTTCTTATATAAATTATTACAGATATTAAACAATTATGAACTTTACCATATATTCTAAGGATGATTGTCCTTTCTGCTATAAAGTTAAACAAGTTTTAGAGTTGACAGGAAATAACTTTGTGGTGTATAATCTTAATAAGGATTTCACCAGAGAAGAGTTCTATGCCGAGTTTGGAGAAGATTCCACATTTCCACAGGTTCTCTGTGACGATAAGAGATTGGGTGGTTGTATCGATACCGTTAAGTTTCTCAAGGAACAACAAATGGTATAATGTCAGACATAAATAATGATATAACACCGAACCGTGGTGTAGAACTTATACTTACTGGAGGAAAAAGAAAACAACCTAAACTTTTTCATCTTATATTTGAGAAGATGATTTCATTCTTCAAACGAGAAGTAACCATCTATCTTGAATTTTCGATAAAGTCAAGGAAAGTCGAGTAGTTTCCCAGGAGAAAAAAAATGTTGGCAACTAGTTTAGTTATAGGTTCATTCTTAACCGTACTATTTTTTATAATGGGTCTCATGTTGGGTTGGGTCGGCAGAGAATATATGATGACTCATCAGGAAGGACCAAAGCAAATTGCCTATCATCCAGAGTTTTATAATAAGGATGGCGATCTTATTGACGAAGAAATCGTTTCCGTAAGATTTGAACCAGGATACTTTGATGGTATTGATGATGAAGATGATGATGAAGAAGAATAAACTCTAAATATCATTAAGATTATAATTACATATTAAACAATTATGACAGCGACAAAAACAAAAGCAAAAACAACTCCAGCGGTAAGTATTGATTTGCCAGCAAATCCTTTTACCTTTGAGGTTCTGAATTTAGTATCTAAGCAAAGAACCAATATTAAAAAAGTTGAAGTTCTACAAAAATATAATGACCCATCACTCAGGGCAATTTTTATCTGGAACTTTGATGAAAGTTTGACATCTGCTCTTCCAGTAGGTATTGTTCCTTATTCAAGTGTGGGAGAGCAAGGTTCATTTAGTGGAACCCTGAGTGAGAAGATTGATGATGCCGTAGGGAAAATGAGTGAACTTGGTTCCAATTCACTTGGATCACAAGATCAGGGTTTTTCATCAATTCGCAAAGAATATTCAAAGTTTTATAATTTTATTAAGGGTGGTAATGATAGTCTGAGTTCTCTTCGTAGAGAAACTATGTTTATTAATGTTCTACAAGGTCTTCATCCTTTAGAGGCAGAGATTCTGTGTTTGGTAAAAGATAAAAAACTTGAGACGAAATATAAAATTACAAAAGAACTTGTTTCTCAGGCATACCCAGAAATTGTATGGGGAGGTCGTTCGTGAGTAAAACTGTAGTAGTAGAGGAAGAAATTATGCAGTGGACTCCAGAAGAAAAAAAAGAAACTTCTTCTCGTTACGGTTGTGAAATTCTTTTTGAACGTACTAATCTTGCTCAAGTAAAAGACCCTTCCCTACCAAATGATGCTTATCTAATTGTGTACCGTGTGAATGATGAGACTCATGTAGACTTATGTCGTGGAACTAGAGTTAAAATCTTTGATATGTACTATGATAAGTTTGGACCCGGATCGGTTCAAAAAATTGACTTTGGATACGGAAGAGTATCTCCTAGACTATGGGGATACAGGGCACCCGAAAAGAAAAGGCGAAAGTGATTTCCTAGAAAGGCGGAAAAAAATCCCCCAAAAAATTCACCCAAAAAGGGTTTTCAAGAGAGGATTGACAAGTCCTCTCTTTTTTTGTATAATGAATTCAAAATATCAATCTAAATGGATACTGAAAGATTAAAACTCATTATTCGGAATATGGAATTGCTTTTAGATTCTCTCAAGGCAGAGATATATTCTGATATACCACAATACAAGTATGATGACATTAAACCAGAGGAAATTGACTATGATGAGGTTTTTTAACTGATGTCCGTAAGAGCAAAAAAACTTGTAAAACTACTAGAAAGATTGATTAGGCAAGATCACTTATATTCTAATGAAGAACTTAAGAAAATGAAATCACAACTGCGAGTTGTCAAAGAAGAACTTGCAGAATTAGAAGCAAAAACATCAAAAGGATTTGGAAAATGAAACCAATTAAAGCAAAAGACCTTCTTGAACTTGACCGTTATATGAAAGTTGTGATGATTCGTCAGACACAACTTCCACAGACTCTTGTTTATCAGGCAGGTAAGAATGATTATAGTGAAGACCCTATTCACACTAAGTTTCCTCCTGCGGAAAAGGAATGTGGCAAATGGGTAATTGAGCAACTTCTGGCAAATGAACGAGGGCACTGGGGACCTCTAGAGCATCCTGCCATTTCTTTGGATTGTGTTGGGTTTGTTCATAATGTAATGGTACAGGCACGAACTCACCGTGTTGGAGTTTCTTTTGATGTTCAGTCTCAGCGTTATACCGGTCGTCGTGTATTGAAGGTTGCGACTGGTGACCTGAAACCTGAAGAGGTTTTCTATGTGCGTCCAGAAGGTCTCTATTTGGACCGTAAAGGGCACAAGTATGAATGGACGAAGGATGACTACGAAAGGCAACTAAAGTTCTGTCTGGCGGCATCTGAGAGGTATGCTGAGGGTTATAATACTCGTGGTATGGCAGAGGAACATCTTCGTGATTACCTTCCTCAGAATATCCGCCAGAACTTTGTGGTTTCGTTCTCTCTCCGTGCCGCACTTCACTTCCTTGACCTTCGTGCTAAACTTGATGCTCAGGTAGAAATTCAGGCATTATGTGAAGGTATGGTTCCAGTAATGAGAGAATGGGTTCCAGAAATCTTTAGTTATTATGAAGATCGCCGTCTTCACAAAGCACGACTTGCCCCCTAAATATTTTGTAAATTATTATACCTTATGTGCCCGACTTATAGATTTGAGAATACAGAAACAGGTGAAATCTTTGAGAAATGGATGCTTATGGCAGACAAAGAACCATATCTCAAAGAAAATACTCATATGAAACCTCTTATACCGACACAAATGAATGTCGGAGAAGCGGCCGATTGGAGGGATCGACTGACACAAAAACATCCTTCGTGGAACTCGGTTTTAGAAAAAGCTAGCAAGGCTCCCGGTTCAACTGTAAAAAAACTATAAACACATATGGCAAGAAGAAAAAGAGCAGAGCAACAAAATGATGTTGGTCTTACCACTCGTCAAGCAAAGCGTAAAAAACCTTTAAGTAGTGAATATCTGGTAGATATTGACCCACTCACTGAGAATCAAAGGAAACTTTTTGATTCTTATGCAGAACAGAAACATTTAGTTGCCTATGGGTGTGCCGGTACGGGTAAAACTTTTTGTCTTTTATATAATGCCCTCAAAGAGGTATTGGATGAAAAGTCTCCATTTGAGAAAGTTTATATTGTCAGGTCTTTAGTTCCTACAAGAGAAATTGGATTTCTTCCCGGTTCTCACGATGATAAGGCAGATATTTACCAGATTCCTTATAAGAATATGGTAAAGTATATGTTTCAGATGTCTTCTGATGCTGATTTTGAGATGCTTTATGGAAATCTTAAGGCACAAGAAACAATTAAATTCTGGAGTACTTCTTTTCTTCGTGGAGTTACTTTGGATAATTGTATTGTAATCGTAGATGAGTTTGCTAACCTTAATTTCCACGAATTAGATTCTATTATTACTCGTGTAGGTGAAAATTGTAAGATTATGTTCTCGGGAGATGCTACTCAAAGTGACTTAATCAAAACAAGTGAAAAGAATGGAATTATTGATTTTATGAAAGTATTGCGTAAAATGCCTTCTTTTGATATAATTGAGTTTGGTGTTGATGATATTGTCCGCTCAGGATTAGTTCGTCAGTATCTTATTGCTAAAATAGAAGAAGGTCTTTAATGTTTAATCATCTTGATAATGTACTTCCTCAACTTGAGAGAGCAACGATTGATGGGGTCCGATATTACAGCATCCCAGATGGAGACCAACTACTCAAGATGGTCTCCATTACCTCAGTAACAAGTCATTTTAATAAGGAAATCTTTGTCAAATGGCGTAAAAGAGTTGGTAATGAGGAAGCAGATCGAATAACCAAAGCATCAACAAGTCGTGGAACTGATATGCATACTTTGGTTGAAAATTATCTTTATAATAGAGACCTTCCTACAGTTCAACCTCTATCAGATTTTCTGTTTAGGATTGCTAAAACAGAACTGAATAAGATTAATAATATTCACTGTCTGGAAGGTGCCATGTATAGTAGGCAACTTGGTGTGGCAGGAACAACAGACTGTATTGGGGAGTTTGATGAGGAACTTGCCGTAATTGACTTTAAGACTTCTAAAAAACCAAAACCCAGAAATTGGATTGAGAACTATTTTGTTCAGGCAATGTTTTATGGTATGGCATATTATGAAATGACTGGTATTCCGATTAAGAAACTAGTAATCATTATGGCATGTGAGAATGGAGAGTGTGTAGTGTATGAAGAAAGAGACCTTAAAAAGTACATGAAACTCGTAGTTGAATACATCAAAAAGTTTGTGAATGATAAACTCGAACAGATGTCTACTTGACTAATTGATTATTATATCTTATAATACATATTATTACTGCTAAACTATGACAAACATACTAGCGACATTCCTAGAGATTAATATAGAAGATATGGAATCACCCGAATCAAATAAAGAATTAGAGCAGGCAATTGAAGATAAGTTTCTTACACCTTCTAAGTTTGCTTTAGAAATTGAAAAAATAGTTGCCGAAGAAAACTGCAATTATATTGATGCCATTTGCCATTATTGTGAAATTAATGGTATTGATATTGAATCGGTTACTAAGTTAGTTTCCAAACCTCTTAAAGAAAGATTGAAGTATGATGCGATTAATCTTAACTTTATGAAGCGAATTTCTAAAGCGAAATTGCCTATCTGATGTCACCCTTTGAAACTTATCAGGCATATTTGGGTATTAAGAATCACTTTTCTAATCCCAAATATGATTACTTTAAATATAAAAAAACAAGAGCAACACTAACTTCGTTTAATAAAAGAAAGGACCGGTATTTTTTCGAGAAAACAAGTCGTAAGTACCAAGATAAAGAAATAGTAGATTTTCTAGTATCAAATTTTGTAGCAGCAGATAGTACAAGTAATTTATGGATTGGACAAATTATAAATTCTGGAGAAAGAACCTACCAAGAATGGATGAAAAGGCAGCAGAGTTTGACTTACTTATTCAAGGAGCAATCGACCGAATTGTTCTCTCAGACAAAATTAGAGAATATATTCGACTGTTCGAAGGGACATCCAATTCTTCTCAAAACATTTCTAAAAAGTGAATTGGCACCTGAAATAATGGTAATCTATGATACAATATTCTCGTATATTAGTGAGTTTGACAAGAAACTTCTGGACCCAGTATGGGAAACCGTAAGTTTAAAAATTAAGAAATACAAACCTTTTCTAAATACAGACATATTCCAGTACAAAAAACTTTTACGGGACATTATAAATGAGTAGTTTTTTTGATTCTGATATTATTCAGGATGAACTAAAAGAAATCAATCAACTTCAAGAGTTTATATACAATAGTATTTTAACTTTTGGTATGATGCCTCGTGAAGATAAACTGGAACATATTGAAAAAATGACAATGTTGCTTGAAAAGCAGCGTATTATGTACACAAGACTTTCTCTTTCCGATGACCCTCAAGCAGTTGAGATGAAGGAAAATGTAAGAAGGTCGGTTGCTCTGATGGGGTTTCCGCCAGATACTGATATGAGCATTCTTTTCAGCAGTATGACAAAAACAATTGAGTCACTCAAAAAGTACCTTGACTAATGAGTGATTTTTTGCTATAATATCCAAGTAATCCAACAAATCCAAACTATCCCAAAAAATCTTATGTCGTTTTCGGACTTAAAAAAGCAATCTAAACTTGGTTCTCTCACCGAAAAACTGGTGAAAGAAGTAGAAAAAATGAATAATTCTGGTAATTCTTCTGATGACCGTCTGTGGAAATTGGAATGTGACAAAGCAAATAATGGTTATGCCGTTATTCGTTTCCTTCCTGCTCCTGATGGTGAAGACCTACCATTCGTTAAAGTCTATTCTCACGCCTTTCAGGGACCCGGAGGTTGGTTGATTGACTCGTGCCTAACTACCCTCAACCAGAAGTGCCCCGTATGTGAGCACAACGGTCAATTGTGGAACTCTGGTATAGACTCCAACAAGGAAGTTGCCCGTAAGCAGAAGCGTAAACTGACTTACATGAGTAATATCTATGTTGTCAAGGACCCTGCTAATCCTGATAATGAGGGTAAAGTCTTCCTCTTCAAGTATGGTAAGAAAATCTTTGACAAACTCACGGAAGCAATGCAACCTGAGTTTGAAGATGAAACTGCCATCGATCCGTTTGATTTCTGGACTGGTGCTAATTTCAAACTGAAGGCAAAGAGTGTTGCCGGTTATAGAAACTATGATTCCAGTGAATTTGCCGCTCAGGGTGCTTTGTTGGATGATGATGATGCTATGGAAGCAATTTGGAAGAAGCAGTTTTCTCTTTCTGAGTTTGTTTCTCCTGACCAATTCAAGTCTTATGAAGAAATGAAGAAGCGTCTTGAAGTTGCCTTAGGTGGAAAAACATCCCGTACTGATTCTGAAGTTGAGGATGAGGATGACTATCGTGGTCCTGCTCCTTCTCTGACTGAAGATTTGCGTACCGAACTTAGCAACCTGAAACCGACTCGTTCTGTTGCGGTTGATGAAGATGACGATGATGAATCCCTGTCATATTTTGCCCGCCTAGCGGAATAATGAGGTAAAGGGGAGAGAAATCTCCTCTTTTTTATGGCATCGTGACTCTTGTGTTCTCGGTACGAATTAATTTATCATTTACATATTGCGATGATCTATCATATGTCATCGCTTTTCTTGTATCATTAATAACCTGTTGAAGATATGAAGGTTTAAGAACATATATGCTCCTTTTCTTATTATTTTTTCTGACTTCATATTCATAATTACTAATACCAACAACAGGATTTAGAGTTTGTACGGGAATATTAGGGTCTGGAATGGTAAAGACTGAATCGACGATTTTACCTGCCGGAAGTATAAGTCTTCCTCTAGAATCTTTGACTTCTATGGTTTCATAATGATGAACTGCGTTTAGGTCATTTCCATATAATTGTTCCGAATACCTATAGATATCTCTATCTGAAAGAGGCCATTCATTTCTTACATTTATGATACCAGCACCAACCAATACAACCCAATCATACTGAGAACTTCCATAAAGTTCTTCGGCAACTGTATCAGGTCTTGCTCCTTCTTGGATTTGATACTTATTGAATATGGTAAAAACATTTTGTAAGTCATCACGCAGTTTAACTCTACGAAATATATTTTTTACCAATAAGTAATCATCAGATCCTTTACGACTTGATAAGAATGATTGATACTCTAAATTGGGAAGTTCTCTGAAATATGACATTTTTAGAATCCGGTTGCTTCGCTTCCTGTACCTGTTTCGTAATCTTCTGCGTAAATTGGAGTGAGTTCTTGGAATGTTAGGGTCATAGTCATATGAACCGGTGTGGCATCAGAATAAGTTGCATAAGTTCCAGAACCAGTATAATTTACTGTTATATTATGAAGAGCACAAATCTTAAATCTATTTAGATATGGATGTGGCCTTCCTCCACTCATATATTCTATTCTAAAAACTTCGGGTGCCTTAAGGAACAATCCAGCAGCACCCCCTGCTACTCTACCCTTTTTGGCAGCACCGTGTATTTTAAATTTTCTAATTATATTCTTAACCTCCGTTGCTTCTTTTTCAGAACGAGGAACAATATCATATGAGAAAGAAAATGCCTGCCTTAAATCAATTCCACTAAAAAGTAATTCAATATTTGAGTTAAATACTGCTCCGGCAAACCTTGAAGTAAGTTGTGAAGATGGAACATTCTTTCCAGTAACAATATTTGCCATCGAATTGATGAGTACTGCCTGAATCATTTGTTGTGTTGTTCCGGATTTAGCGGCATCAACTATTTTGTTTGCTGTTGACGTTATCTTAGATTTTAAGTCATTAAAATCTTTTGTATCAAGTAACCCTGCAACGGAGCCTGCAGCAGCTGCTTCCAGAAGTCCCATTGAACTTCCACTCCATTTGACGCTATTACTATCTTTTATGTCATCAGGAATTGGTAATATAACGGTTCCCTTCAATAGGTTAACATCATCTTTACCTCCTACATTGGCATACACATCATCAGAAGAAGGGAGTGCAAAAGTTCCTTCTCCCGGAATAAGTCCTGGTGGTTTATACTCAAGAAAAGTAATTTTTAAGTAATCATCAGATGTTGTGAGTTTTGTAAGTGGATATCTATAGATAAACGGAGAAGCGGTTGCCATTTATAGTTTTTAGTTATTTATCTCAATTTTGTATTAATTTTCTATATGGTACTGATCTCAATGTTGCAAATTCTTGTTGACTCAATTCATACAACCCACTGACTAATCGATCACCATCTGCCGTATTATATTGTCTAATTTTTCCAAGATGATAATTAAATCCTATGAATCCATTTAGATATGGACCTCCTGCCAAAATCAGTGGATGTTGATCATAAAGAATTTTTGGAGTTTTTGCATAATAAATGTAGGTATAGTATTTTCCCGGTAATGGATATGCACTTTCAGTTCCACTCAATATCGACATAATTTCATTCATTAATTTATCCGGTTTCTCACTTCCATTTAATGATTTTTTGAAATCGCTAAAACGATTTGTGAGTATCTTCCCATCAATTCTTCTGGGTGCTTTTGGATTTTTGCTAATATAATCACGATCATTTTTAATGATACTGATCAATTGTTCTTTTTTTAATCTTTTATATCCACCGATTGATCCTTTTCCACTGGCAGTTGTATAATAAATTGTATGAAATTCTGCAATCTCAATTAATTCATCCCGTGTATACTCATCTAATGGTTTTTCGTATCCTGTGAGTGCCATTACTTGATACCTAATTGGAATTCCGTAATCACCTTAAAGGTCCACCCTCTGTCCTTACAATATTCTCTTGCTGCTTCCCACTTTGATTGATTCTTGGCATACTCATATGCCTCATAGATGTATCCTTTGGTCTGCCTTTTTGGTTTTGGTGGTGGCATCGTTTGCTTATGGGGTTTAATCTCAATCAAATATTTTTTAGTACTTCCATCAGGTTCTTTGACCTTTATATAAGCATCAGGGAAGTATTTGTGAATGCGCCCATCTACCGGGGAACGATAAGGGATGGCAAGTTCTTCGGAAGCATACTCTAAAATATTTTCATTTGTATCGCAATATTTTAGAAACTTAAGTTCCCATAAGGACCGATAGATAATGTTGGTGGGGTCTCCAACATATTTTTCAGGAAATGATGGTTTGAATTTTCCCTTATAAGACATCTAAATACTTATACTAATAAGACTCATAAAGGTATTTAGAGTGTCTAGAGCCCGTAAAATATCAGACATTAAACCATTATTTACTAATTTAGCACAAACTTCACATTATCAGTTAATATTTGGTGGTCTTCCAAGAGAATTGCAAAATTATCTCCTAAAAAGAGGAGTTTCTCCATTTTTTGTTGCTGAATCTGCCGGTCTTTTATGCTATAATGCATCATTACCAACATCTAATCTTGCCACTAAAACCGTTGATGGAAATTTCACCGGAGTTTCTGAAAATTTTGCCTTTGCCAGAACATATGGGGAAATAACTCTGGATTTTTATGTTGATTCAAATTACTTAATGATAAAATTTTTAGAATCTTGGATGGAGTTTATTTCTAGTGGTTCTCATAATCCTATAGGAAACCAATTTGCAGGTCCTGTAAGTCAAGGAGCAGCAAATTACTTTGTAAGAATGCAGTATCCAGAAACTTATAAAACAAGTTTTACTAAAATTATTAAATTTGACAGGAATTATGAGTATTTTAAACAAATTGAATATACTTTTGTTGGACTCTGGCCCGTTGGTATAAGCCCTCCTATAGTTTCTTATAATCAATCAGATGTACTAAAGGTGTCGGCAACTTTTAAATATGATCGTTATATTGCAGGTAGAGCATTAAGTTTGAATAAATTTATTGGTAATGATAATAATAAATCTACAACAACCCCGGATGTTTCATCAGATAATACTCGTGTAACTTATCGAACTGGACAATCTCTTGGGAATGAAAGTGGAGTAAGACCTACAATTACCAATCCAGGAAGCGTGTTTCCTACAGTCTTAAATAACTGAACTAAATATTTTCAATGAAGTTTTTATTGGAGTATTATGCCTTTACCAAAAATTGCAACACCGACATATAGTTTAGAAATACCATCTATCAAAAAAGAAATTAAATATAGACCTTTTCTTGTAAAAGAAGAAAAGATTTTAATTATTGCTATGGAAAGTGAAGACCCAAAGCAAATTGCAGAGGCACTTAAGACCGTAATTGGAAATTGTATTATTACTAGAGGTATTAAAGTAGAAGAATTATCAATTTTTGATATTGAATATATTTTCTTAAATGTTCGTGGAAAATCTGTCGGAGAAGATGTTGATATTCTTTTGACTTGTCCAGATGACGGAACAACTCAAGTTCCAGTAACAGTAAATCTTGATGATATTGCAGTAGTGGTAAAACCAGAACACTCTAGAGATATTAAACTTGATGAAACTTTAATATTAAGGATGAAATATCCTTCTATGAAAGAATTTATTAAAAATAATTTCTCAAACGTTGGTGGTATGAGTGTAGATGATACTTTTGAGATGGTTGTATCTTGTATAGAACAAATTTATTCTGAAGAAGAGTCTTGGTCTGCATCTGATTCTACTAAAAAAGAACTAGAAGAATTCTTAGAGCAATTGACTTCTCAACAATTCAAAGAAATTGAAAAATTCTTTGATACTATGCCTAAACTTTCTCATACGATTTCAATTAAAAATCCCAATACCGGCGTGGAAAGTGATATTACATTGGAGGGACTAACATCTTTTTTCGCCTAGGATTGGCGCACGAAGATCTTGCGTCATATTATAAAACTAATTTTTCTCTGGTTCAACATCATAAATACTCTTTGACAGAACTAGAAAATATGATTCCTTGGGAGAGAGAAATTTATATTAATCTCCTTCATCAGTATATTGAAGAAGAAAATATGAGGAACCAATCTAATGGATAAAGAAAATTCTATATCATCAACTTCTTTAGTTGGTCTTCAAGATCAACTTAATACTGTTCGTTCGGAAATTGTTACGACGAATGTTAATCTTCAAGGTATTGGAAGATTAATACAATCCGATAGCTTACAGGACCAAAGGAAACTTTTAGAAGAAAGAGAGCAGGAAAAAAAACTTTTAGAATTAAAAATTAGACAGGGGCAAGAAAATCAATTAGAACAAAAAGTTTCTACTTCTCTTCGATCTCCATTAATTTCTACAGAAAAAAAATTAAACTCCACATTTGGGAATATTACAAAATCTCTTGGAGCATTATTTGGATTTTTTGGAATTAAAGTTATACAAGGAATTCAATCAAGTGCAAAACTTGGACTTGGAGCACTTAAAGGAATAGGAGATCTTCTTAAGGGTTCTTTTGGATTTATTACTTCTACAATAGGAACATTAAGTAGAGGTTTTACTTCTATATTATCTGGAATCGGAGGAATTACTGGAAAAGTTATTAAATCTTTATCGGCACTTGCTACATCTCCATTTAAAGCAATTGCTGATTTAGTCAAATCATTATTATCAGGACTTAGAACCGCTGCCCCCGTTGCCGCTGCTACTGCTGGTGTATCTGCTGCAGGATCTCTACTACTTAAAGCACTCGGTATTGGTGCCAGAACTTCTACTGCATTAGATGCCGTCAAAAATTTTTGGGAAGGAGATTACGCTACAGGTGCTGTAAATGCCGCAGCAACCTTTGCTCCTTTTTCATTACCAGCTATTGCCCTTAGTGGAATGAAAGCGACTGGAAATGAATTAGATCTTTCTAATATTAATTTTTCTGAAATTGCTAATTCGGCAAGTTCTGCATTTTCTGGACTTATGGAATATGGGTCGAATGCTTTATCTGGGGCTGGATTAAATTTTGATTTTTTAAACAATCCGGCACCAAAAGTAGAAGGGACTGTAGAACAGGGGTCACCAGAACCACAAAATCCTATGATTCCAACCGCTACTACTACTACTACTCAGGCACCAGTAGTACAATCACAAAATCCTATGATTCCAACCACTACTACTCAGGCACCAGTAGCACAATCACAAAATCCTATGATTTCAACCACTGCTACTACTCAGCAGGCACCAGTAGCAGAACCACAAAATCCTATAATTCCTGAACCAAGCCAAGAAATGATTAAAAACTTTGAATTGGCTTTCAAGTACAGAGATACAAATAATACTATGATACGAGGAAGAATTGAGTCTACCTGGAAAAATATGAGCCCAGTAGAGCAACAACAAGCAAAGAAATGGGTAGAATCTAAAGGGTATTCTTGGAGTGTAATGAGATTGCCAGATCCAATTCAAATGCCATCTTCAGCAAAACCAATTTCTCTTCAAGTAATTCCATTTGACCCACAATCACCACCAAAACCGAATCTTGGAACTTTACCAGAACCACCACCAGATGTAGTGGTGCTTGAAAATAATAAAGAGCAACCATCTTCTGTAATTGCAAGAGATTCTCAAACTCTCACAGATGTTCCACTTATTCCTTCCGGAAATACTGACAATTTTTATACATTATATTCACAAGTCAATTATAATGTAGTGTTCTAAAATGGCAATATCATCACCAATCTCTTTGTTAAAATCTACTGCCTCACAAACCACAAAGACAACGAAATCAATTCAAAATACATTAACTGGGGGTTTATCCAGAAAAAGAAATTTAATATCCAGTATCGGACTATTTAAGAATAGACGCCGTGAAGTTGATAAAAGAGAAATTCAAAAAAATATAATTAGTAATCCTACTATTCTTACTAAATCTGGTGGTGCTAGATCCTTATCTCTATCTGATCAAGGTTTAAACATCACAGACAGATTGTTTGGATTTGTTAAGTATCTTACTGCTGGGTGGATATTAGGTAATCTTCCAACTTGGATTAGTTTAGGGGAGCAATTTGCCGGAAGACTTGGGACTGCAGGATCTATCTTAAAAAATTATGGTGATGAAACATTTAATGTAATGAAAAGTATATCGGGTATTTTTGATTCGGCTTTCAAAAATCTTTCTGCATTTGATTTTAGTGATAGTTCTGGATTAATGGAGAACTCTATTGGAGAGTTAACAAAATCTCTTGACGATTTAGGAAAGGGACTATCATCAGCTCTTGATGTTTTGTTTGCTCCGTTTAAAGATGTGCCAGAAATTGGCAAAATTACCGAAGACCCTGATGCATATACTGATCCACCACAGCAACCTCCGCAACAATCTCCTATAGACGGAAAGAACTCTGACTTTTGGACCTTAGTAGCAGTTGCATCTAGGGAAGATGGTGATGCTCAAGGACAAGCAGATGTGGCTCAATCAATTTATAATCGTGCGAGAGCAGGTAATTTTCCGGGAGGAGCAAGTATTAGAAATATAATATTGGAAGATAGGCAGTATCAACCAACTCGTGATTATCCCAAAGTAAATCCAAGTGGAAAGACTAATCCAGAGTGGTTTCAGATTAAAGATGCCGAATCTGCGGCAAAAGCAACTGGATTTAAAGTTTCTGAAATACAAGGTGTTGCCAGAAGTATAATGAATCCTTCCTTACAAAAAAAGGCTGCAGAATTTATTGAAAACAGAACTGATTTTGTGGGGAGATCTTCTACTCCTAGTAAACCATCTACGACAGGTATAGTACAAAGAAATCCTGGTGATAATAAATTTGGGACATTTGTTGGTGCAGGTTCTCAAACATCTGGAACAAAATATAAAGGTCAACCGGCACCTGTTCCCCCTTCTTTCAAGCAAAATCAGTCACCTAATCAAACAGCACCATCGAGACCATCTGGAAATTTTGCTCCTGTAAGTGGAACTAGTGGAGTAAGTATGGGAGATAGACCAGTATCTATTTCATATAGTCCCGTTAAACCTAAGTCCGGTGTTACAATTACTTCGGTAATGGGGCAGAGGGAGGGAAGAGAACATACTGGATATGATTTGGCGGGAAATGCGGGAACACCATTATATGCCTATTTTTCGGGAGTTGTTACTCACGAAAATCGTGTTCCTCCAAAATATGCTGGTGACCGTGAACATGGTGCTGGATATGGATATTGGATTATATGGAAAGATGATGTCTATGGATCATATCATTTCTTTGGGCATATGTTGAAACCTGCTGAAGTTAAAAAAGGACAAAGATTTGAACAAGGTGCTTTATTGGGATACATTGGAAACACTGGTAGATCAACAGGACCACACCTTCACTGGGAAATTTCTAATAGTGTGCCAAAGCCTAATGGTGAGTTCACTTCTCGTGAAGATGTGAAGTCTTGGTTAAAAAATCATCCTTTAAAAGCATCCTCATCATCAACACGAACACAAACTGCATCACAACCAAATCCTCCAAAACCTTCTACTCCTTTAGTTCCCAGTAATCAACAACCTTCTATTCCTAATCAAGAACAGTCAATTGAAATGCAAAATAATGATTATACTATGAATCTTTTACAAGGAATAGTTCAAGAAAGACGAGGTAGACAAATAGTTGTTATTGATGATCGGTCATCAACCGTACAGCAAATGATATCCTCTGGTGGCGACGGTGGGAGTTATATACAAATGAGTTCTGAATATTCTATGTTAAATACCTTTATGAAAAACAAACTATTATTAGATTTAACTTACCTATAAATGTCAATAAAACAATCGGTATTCGAAGAAATAGTTATAGAATCTAATGACAGGTCCAGAAGAGTTGATATTGCTTCTGGATCTGTGATAATTGATTACTATGAAGATATTTTTTCACCGACTATTACTGCTAAAATAAGAGTTGTAAATACCGGAAATACGATTGCCGCTCCAAATACTAAGGATGGGCAAAAACAATCTATTTACAATGGACTTCCCCTAAGAGGTGGGGAGAGAGTTTCTATAAAAATTGCCGGAAATTCATCAACCAATCCTGGACTAGATTTTTCTACAGATTCAAAAACTTATCTTTATGTATCTAGTATTTCTGATATAATTTCTGAAAATAATAGAGAAAGTTTTACATTACACTTAGTATCAAGAGAGGCAATTACGAATGAAACTACAAGAGTTGCAAACAAATATTCATTACCTATAAATGAGTCAGTATCTAAAATTCTTAATGATATCCTAAAAGCAAATAAAATTGGTACGATTGATAAGACATCAAATCGTTATAATTTTATTGGAAATATGAGAAAACCTTTTACAGTCTTAACTTGGTTAGCGGCAAAGGGTGTTCCTTCCTCTGATGAAAATAAGACAAGTTCAGTATCGGGGCAAGGAACTGCGGGATTCTTTTTTTACCAAACTATAGATGGATTTCAATTTAGATCAATTGATTTTCTGAGTTCACAAACTAAAAAAACAACAATTACTTATAGTGAAGCAACTGAATCTTATGGTGTTGATGGTGAAAGATCTGCCGATCAAAATAATTTTAAAATTCTGAATTATAACACAGAAAGAAATCAAAATTTAATTGAAAAACTAAGATTAGGTTCTTATGCCTGCCATAGAGTGTTCTTTAATCCTCTTGATGGAAGAATTACATCTCCTGACAAAACAGATTTTAAAATATCTCAATATGCAGATAAAACAATAAATCTTGGACAAGAAAAACTTAAACTACCAAATATTGATGACAACTCCTCAGTAACTCTTGGAGATATTCCATCTAGAATTATTACCGGAATATTAGATATTGGAACCGTCGAAGAAGAAGTTTCTAGGGATATAAATGCAGACCCCATAGAACACCAATCTCAGGCATTAATGAGATATAATTTTCTATTTACCCAGTCCTTAAATGTGATGATTCCATCTAATACAAATTTAAGAGCAGGTGATAAGATTGAATGTTTGTTCCCTAGAATCACAAGAGGTTCTGCTACGGAATATGATACTGAAACAAGTGGTCTATATATGATTAAAGAACTTTGTCATCATTTTGATGCTAATAACTCATATACATCATTAAAATTAATAAGAGACACTTTTGGAATTAAAAAATAAATGTTAGATCAATCACTACTTCAAAGTCATTTTATTGGTAGAGACGGATTCCGTTGGTGGATAGGGCAGATTGCGCCGGAAGAAGTTCAGAAGCAACTCAATAAAAATGGATGGGGAAATAGACTTAAGGTTCGTATCATAGGATACCATCCGGAAGACGAAACATTATTAAAAAATAAAGATCTACCTTGGGCTCAAGTTCTTCTATCCACATCTGATGGAACTGGAGCATCAAATTACGCAACAAATCATAAGGTAAGACCGGGAGATATTGTATTTGGATTTTTTCTGGACGGAGATAATGCCCAAATCCCCGTTATTGCAGGGTGCTTTGGAAGAACAAGTCAATATACAAATGAAGAATATAAATTTCCATTTGTTCCCTTTACAGGATTTACAACACGAATTGTAAATGATGGTTCCCGAGTAAAACCAGACCAAACGAACGAACAGACAAGAACAACACAAACAACTCCTAGTCCTCTACCACCACAAATTGCAAATAGTATTGGCGCACTTCCTCAGTTTGGTGGAGATGGAGATATAATCCAATTTGCGACATCAAAACCAGGGTCAGCGATGGAAAAGATTGCGACAGAACTGGAAAATGCGATTAAGTATCTACAGGACCTAAAATCATTTCCAAATCTGGCACAAGAATGGATTGATACTAAAGTTGACGAGTTGTGTGAAGAAATATCTAAAAAAATACAAGGAATTACTACAGAAATAGTTTCCGGAGTTGTGAATGGTACTTATGAGAAATTAGAACCAGCTCTACAGCAAGGTGTGGCACAAGTATATGATGCAGCAGCGGCAGCAGTACCAAATAGTAAATCTGGGGCACATTTGGCGGGTGTTGAAGCACAGAAAGCAGCAATTGAACCAGTAAAACAATTACAAAAATTAATTCCTTGTTTGATTTCAAGTATTATAAAGAGTCTTGGAAGTCTTATAAGTGATATGGTCTGTGCCCTATTAAAAAATGTGGCAAACTTTGTATCTTGTGTTATTGATCAATTTCTTGGAGGACTACTCAACGGAATTATTGATTTAATTATAGCAGGAATGTCCACAGTTCTTGGGGCACTTTCTTTACTATTAAGTTTTAGTAATTTTAATCTTGGAAATACCATAAGAGAACTTGCGGAGGGTCTTCTTGGTATTCCATTATCACTCAACTGTGGAGAAGAAGAAACAGATCCGGGTGTAGAAAAATGGACTATTGGTTCTGGACCAACTCAATCCTTACCATTTGATATTAATAATATTTTATCTCTGGCAAACAATGCAAAATCACTCGTAGATACGGTTACCGAGAATCCATTATCACCACTCGAAAGTATTATAGGACCTCTTGATTTCTTATCTCCAAATATTAGTGTTCCAGATTTTAATAGCGTCTTAAGTAACTGCTTTGGTGGAGTACCAACTGTATGCAATCCTCCATCAATTAATATTTTTGGTGGTGGTGGTATTGGGGCATCGGCACTTCCAATCTTTGGTTCAATTAGTGGAGGTACTGGAAGTATTATTGGTGCGATTCTCACATCCGGTGGTTCTGGTTATACTTATCCACCATTTGTATCTATTACTGATAATTGTAGAAAAGGATACGGTGCCGTGGCTGAATCAGTTATCGAGAATGGCAAAGTCGTGGCAATTATAATTAATTCTGATGGTGAGGGTTATACTTTAGGAAATCAACCGCGAGTTGGTGATGTTGGAATTGGAACTGATACTGGTGATGTTGGAATTGGAAATGATACTGGTGGTGCTGGAAGTGGTGTTACACTCACAGACCAACAGAACATCACAATTTCTGAAGTTCTAATCATAAATCCAGGATACAATTATCAACCTGAAGATATTATAACCGACAATTTTGGAAATACATATAATGCTGTAATTAATAATGGTTCAATCTCCAGTATTACACCAATAAATATTACTGACATTACAGATTTGCCAATACTTAGAGTGGTAAGTAAAACTGGTTCTGGAGCAAAATTAAAACCAGTATTTGGATTTAGAACTTCATTCCAAGGCGAAATAAAACAAGTTATTGATTGTGTGGTATAAAAATGGCTAGAGAAGCAAATTGGGAAGAAAGAAGTTATTGGAAACTGGGACCTAACTTCGGAATGGATGTTAAAAATCCACAGTTGGGATCGAATGGTCCTGATGTTTATACTTTGTACGGAGTTACTGGTGATAAGGACATTTGCATACATGGGTTAACTGATGGTAGTGGGATGTTTAAGATTTGTAATGACCGCTCAATTCAAATAATTGCCGGGCAGAATAATTCTGGTGGTGGTGTAGATATTGTAATTGCCGGTAAGAATGGAGATGTAACAATCACTGCAGAAAGAAATGGTAATATCAGAATTCGTGGAAAAAATATAATTATTGATGCCGATGAAAATATCAATCTGACTGCAGGTAGAAATGTAAATATTAAGGCTGGTTCTCGTGTTGTGACTCAATCAAATCAGGCAGATTGCATAGCAAAGACTGGTAACCTAGCACCTAAAGGTACTTCCACTGGTGAAAAAATATTTCCTTCAGATTCTAAATGTGGTGTCGATCTTGTCGAAACCGCTTTTAGTGCAGGTGATACTAATAAATTTATCGGATAAGAAATAAAATGGCAGACAAGACATATCTAAGTAAAGAAATAAACTTTAATAAACCTCCAGTCTGCTGGCAAGGTATTGAAGTTTATCCTGGAAATGGTGCAACTTCTAATCTTTATGGAACTTTGAATGTAATCAAAAATCCAGAAGAAACTATTGTTCCTGATATCAACACTGATGGTAATGTGAATGTTAAGAAGAGTGTGAATGTAGATAAAAATGTTAATGTCAAAGGATTTGTAAATGTTAATAGAAATGTTAATGCGGATGGAGAGGTTTATTCTGGCAAAGGAAAACACAGACTTTCCGCAAAGAAAAACTTTGATATTCCTCACCCAACAAAGGAAGGTTGGAGACTAACTCATAGTTGTCTTGAGGGTCCGGAAGCAGCAGTATATGTTAGGGGAAAATTAATAAATACAAATATAATTAAACTTCCAGAATATTGGGAGAACCTTGTAGATCCAGACACAATTACAATTTCAGTTACTCCAATTGGTTCTTATCAGGATATTGTTATAAAACATTTTGATAGTGTTGAAATTATATTACAATCAAAAGAAAACAATCCTATTAATTGCTTTTACCATGTATTTGGAGAAAGAATAGATACTGAAAAATTAATAGTAGAATATGAAGGAGATATAGAAGATTATCCTGGAGACAATTCTGAAAGATCTATTGTTGGATATCACTACGACAAAAAGGTAATTTAACAACATGGCAGGATTTAGTACTTCCACTTACGCAAAAAAATATTTCGTTTCGGATGAAATAGAGTTCGTAACTGAGAAAGATTTAGAATTTGATATTGAATATAAGATACCAGAAGATATTTTAAGTCTAATAGTTAATGATTTAATTGTCAATAATAGGATTGGAATTGGCACCACCCAACCACAACAAAGATTGGATGTTGCAGGAAGTGTAAAAATAGATGAAAACATTTATGACTCTGTAAATGTTACTGGAAGAAATGGATATCAATTGTCTAGAGATGAGAGTGGTATTCGCTGGATTCCTCTTATTGCTGAGGGTGTATCTATAGGAGTTGGATTTGGTACAATCGTAGGACTTTCCACATATTCGGATGGAATTTTCATTTTAGATGAGGGAGTTCCAATTTATCCGGAATGATAATTATTATCCATAAATATTTTTAACATAAAGAATTAAAATGCCAAATTATTTTTATGTTCAGGACCAGGGAGTATTCATACCAACAAATGATTTAGCACAAGCATTTGCTGCTATAAATTTTGTTCAGACAAATAGTCTAGGTGTTGGAACAGATACTTTAATACCTGTTGTTAATTCCAGTAATCCAAATTGGATTGCGGACATTCGTACACAAGACTTGTGGGGATTTACTGGTGCTGGTAGTTCTGCGTCAATTTATAGACTAACTAATGTTGGTATAGGAACTTCAGTAATTTTTGAAAGATTTCAAGTAGGTCCAAATGGAAGAGATCTTGTAGTTACTACATCTGGATTTACTGGAATAGGTCTTACTAATCCTACGTTTAAATTAGATGTATCAGGAACTTTACATGCTACACAAGGAGTTGAATTTGATGCCACTCTAGATGTTGATGGTGCCACTACTCTTAATAGTACTTTAGATG
>Ga0208306_1000032_pt1 | contig 50163 bp, 63 predicted proteins | sample Colrivmet1449A02_FD_187632 | JGI IMG/M metagenome (GOLD analysis project Ga0208306, IMG submission 187632) | Estuarine microbial communities from the Columbia River estuary - metaG 1449A-02 (SPAdes) (version 2) | ecosystem: Environmental > Aquatic > Marine > Intertidal zone > Estuary | place... | reverse complement strand
AGCATAAGTTGCTATACCGGCACTAGTAGCAAAGGTTGCTATACCGGCATTGGTTGCAAAGGTTGCTATACCGGCATTGGTTGCAAAGGTTGCTATACCGGCATTGGTTGCAAAGGTTGCTATACCAGATCTATCGACATAAGTTAATATACCAACATCAGAAGCATTAGACCATATAATACCGCTACCAGTTGTTTGAAGTACCTGACCCGAATTTCCTGCTACATTAGTACTATCATAAAGGGCACCAGTAAGTCTTGCACTACCCTGAATGTGTAGAGATTGTGTTGGATTTGTAGTTCCTATTCCAACATAACTGGAAATATAAGCACCACCAGTAACTTCCAATACTGTTAAATTTTCAGTATAAGAAGTAATACCAATCTTAAGATTTCTTTGGCGGTCGCTAATATATTTTGCCATTTTAGTTGAGTGTCTCTAGAATGCTTCCAATAAATTTAATATTAGAACTGTTACTTGCCGATAAAACAAGAACATCACCAGATTCTAAAGTCAGTTTTCCTTGAATTAAAGAAACAGAATCATTTCCTTGAACAGGAAATTGTTTTACGATTTCAGTGGTAACTGCAATACCGACAGTCGTTCTTCGATGAGAAAATGAAATTGTATGAGTATTAGAATCAACATTTGCAATTTGTGCCAAAAGCACAACACCAGTATATCCAACAGGTGCCGTATAAATACCGACTGGATTTGTTGTTGCTACCTTTGTAACTGTCTTGAATACATTTAATGGTAATGCCATTTTTAATTATCCTCCTAGTGCTAGAATGAATGGTGTTACGGTTGAAAATAAACTCTTAGAATAGAATGATCCAGAAATAGTTCCCGATTGTTGATTCACCACAACACCTTCACCAATCCTAAAGTTACCAGACTGATCAGTGCTGGTATAAACAACCAATCCACCATTTCTAATATCAACTTCATTATCTTGAATTGCAACTCCACCGGTTGCCGGTAGTGCTTTTGCAATTTCATTTCCAGAACCAATATACTCAAATGAATGACCAGATGCAAGAACTCTACTTTGCTTATAAAATGGAACTTCTGTTCCGGGAGTGACTACATAAGGAATGTTTTCACTGATAGTAACTGTGCAGATTCCGGCAGAGATTGGAGTAGAACTAAGAATTGGGTAATAAGATTGTAATAAAATTGCCGTTGCCGTTGCTGTATTTATCCCAACATCAGGAGAACTAATTGTAACCTTAGGAACTGACGTATATCCCCTACCACTTGAGATAAGATCAAAACTGGTTACCGTCCCATTAGAAATATTTGATACTGCTTGTGCCGTGACTCCCCAACTTGTATCAGGATCCGCAATCGTAACTGTTGGTTGAGAGGTATATCCGGTTCCGCCAGATCCAACTATAATCTTAGAGACTGTATAATATAAATCACCAAAATAAATTATCTGCCCATCAAAAGGACGAATGACACTAATCTTTGCGGTTCCGCCAGAATTATAATAATGTGCTTGAGTAGCAATACCAATATTGCAAGTAAATACGGTGCTTGCCATCGAAACTGCCGTTAGATTCAATTTACTTGTGGCAACTCCAACAGAACTAGAAGTAACTGCACCAATAAGATTATCAATAAATGTCTGAACATTTGCACAAGATGCAGGATCAGTATTTGTAGGATCTCCAGCAATAGTTAGGTCCTGAGCATTCAACTGGTTCGTAATTGCTTTTTTGGAATAATCTCTAACTCCATTAAATGCTGAAATGGATTCTGCAACTTCCCCTACAAGTCCATTTATTAAAGGATCACCATTTATATTAAAGTATCCTTTAATAAAATTACGAGTATTTTTATTCGTATAGTCTCTTACATCTAGAGAAACTGCATCGACCAAGTATCCAATATCTCTATAGCACTTGTTTCCACCTGTTGTAAATGTTCCGTAATTATCAGAACTAGAAATACTTATCAAACTTCCGGCACCAATAACTGTCGTAACAATACCGACTAGATTATCAATATTAGATTGAACATCAGAACATGCCAAAGGATCAGTATTTGCATAAGTAGTACCCCCACCATTATAAGTAGAAGTTCCTGTCGAAATTGTTAAATCTGAATAAGCAGCACCTACAAGAGAATTTGTAATTGCCTGTTTCATTAAATTTCTTGACTGATTAAAAGCATAAATGGATTCATTTACTTCACCAACCAATCCATTACTAATAGGATTTCCATTTGCATCAAAATACTGTCTTACAAATTCCCTAACATAATGATTACCGCCAGTGAAAACATCTGTGGAAACTGCATCAACAAAATATCCAATATCCCTTTTGCACTTATCCATTGTGGTTGAAATGCCCGGATAAACATTATAAGTATTTGTCCAGGCAGTTCCAACAATTACACTCCTATTATTTTGAATCAGACGATAAGAATCATAATACCTAGATTTAGAATTGGTTTGCGAATCTCCAGGAAAATAAAAATCGGGATGATTGATTGCAATTGCTGCCAGAGACTTATCCTGAATCTCCTGCTTGTTTGCCTGTATCAAATTATAAGCATCATAATATCTTCCAGGTGCAACAGTCTTTGCATCAAATACATATCCATTTTGACCACTTGGATAGTATCTAATTCCTGGTTCATAAGGACAAGTAAATCCAAGTCCAGCAAGAGTGATTCCCATTCCAACTGAGAATTGATGAGGGGTACTTGTGTATGCGGTTAAAAGACCAGTTGTATTATCATAAAGTGCATTTGTAATATTGAGAGTCGGAACACTTAAATCTACCGTAAAAGTATCATCATTTATTGATGATGGAGAACCTGTAATGATTCCGGTATATTTAAGAGGACCTATACCATCGGCAACAAGTCCGTAAGTGCCGAATGATGAGTTAGAGTTTGTAAGATCACAAGCAGCACCTGTTCCACAGAACACTGCAATATCACTACAAATTGTAAAGAGAGAAACTAACTGTGCATATCCCTCATTCGTAATTGAGATTCCAATACCACCTTGATTGTATTGAGTATAAGAGTCAAGAACCATACTCTTAGTTGGTCCAATTGCCTTAGAACCATCAATTCTCATTCCAATACTTCCGGGAATAAAATTGGTTCCGTTCTGAACATAAGGTGATTGGTCGAAATATCCTATTTGATCTGGATTAAAAGAAAATATTGCCCCACCAGGATCCATTGTCCCAGTATAGGACATCTCTGCAACATAAACCCCATTTTCTACATAGAACAAATCTTTATCTGGGTTTTGTGGTGATACCGATACTTCTCTTAAACTATCACCGACAACTGAGACTTGTTCTGGAATGGTTAGGGGATTATTTTCTATATAAGTTCCGGCACTAACTTTAATAACTGATCCTGTTGTTGCCTGTGTGAGTGCTGCTCCGATTGTTTTTTTGGCATCTCCAAGTTTGAGTCCTGTGTTTGTGTCGTTTCCGTCTTTTGTGACATAAATGATATTTGTAACTGTTGTTCCGGCACCAATGCGGATAATATCCGTACCTATTCCAGGACGCTCTCTCTTGGCAGTCAGTTCGCCATCATAAGTATTGTATGCTAATTCAGCACTTAAGAGTTGACCTGCTGTTGGCCTTTTGCCAGGCACAGCAGATCTTTTAATTCTTATGGGAGTTGACATTTATCGCAATCGGTATTTATCAAAATTAGACAGTATATACTGTCTTGGAGTTATTTATAAAACCTTATGAGGCATTATTTTTTCTTGGACGATAAGAATAAAGATTAGTTGGTAATGGAGGTTTCATCCATTCTTCTATTTTATCAAATCGTTCTTCACTATAAAAATCTTGCTGAACATACCATAGTTTCCAGTGCTCGTGCCCCTTAGATTGATTGCAAGAATGACAAGAGCACACTACATTCGTAGTAGTATCTAATCCACCTTTTGATTGAGGAACTATGTGATCTATTGTAAGATTATCTTCGGACTCACAATAGGCACATTTATGATTCCAACTCTCTTTGATATCTTTTCTCCACATCCTTTTCGAATCTCCAGAATTCGTTACACAAAGATTAAACAGATACTCTTTAGGCGAATGGAGAGGTCCCATAAGTTACTGCGACTTATGATTATTTAGAGTTATTAAGATGGTTTCTTTTAGACAAATCCAAATATAATGAAACTGTTCGGGTAATGTTGTCTTATGATTCATTCTTCCTTATTTTTCCCATAATTGAATCCCCAATAAATGATATACAAATCAAAGAAAACATTAAACCAATTGATATTTTGCATCATACCACAAAAGGTTTTTGTTGACCTTCAGGAAGTTTGATTTGTGGCAGTTGATTGATTTTCTCAATCACCCATTCGTCTTGATGGTCCTGATAAGGTTTGGTATTGATAGCAATTTCATTCGTAGGAAGTGCCTTTGGCATCACTATATCAATCACCTGACCCATCAGAAACTTATTACTTGTGATTTGGCGATTATGTGCATCAAGGTCAAACATCAACATTGCATCTGACCACTCGGCACAATCTACAATCTTTCTTCCAGTTCTCCTATCAATTACAGAAAAATAATCTTCAGTATTATACTTGTTCATTTTTTGAAGTCTTTTGATTATTATAGGTCATTTATGAGTTTTTGTAAAGGAAATCATATCAGTGACATCGGAAAGATAAAGATGCCGAAGAGTTGGAAGAACAGGAGTATTTGAGTATTTCTATTCAAAGAAATTATTGAGAGGTGCAAACTTCGCAATCCTATTTTCAGCCATATCAACATACTCTTGATGCAATTCGACTCCAAGATATTGTCTTTTATTATCAACACATGAAACAGCAGTAGTTCCACTTCCCATAAAAGGATCTAAAACCAAATCACCAACATAGGAATAATATTTTATAATCTTATCACTCAACTCTTTTGGATAAGGTGCTAGATGCTTTGATGCAGTCTCAGGATTAATTTTCCAAACATTAGAACGCTCATAGTTTTCTTTGACCAGAGACTGTTCCAAAACATCACCACTATAAGATCTTACAACTTTATCAATCAAAAAGTTTGCTGGTTTCTGAAAAATAAAAATAGTTTCACTTACAATGTTTGGTTTATATGCAACGGGTTTGCGATGTTGATAAAATCCACCATTCCGATTAATAGCAGCACCTTCCGGTTTTACCCAAACAATATCATCAATATATTTCCACCCCATCTTCTCCATCAAAGAAAAGAAATGAAATGGAATAGCAAGTCTTTTACTTTCGTGTGCTCTACTATCTCTTGCCTGAATCACAGGAGATAAATTAACAGCACACATTCTTCCTGGTTTAGTGACTCTCAAAATCTCAATAAAAACGTTATGAAGAAACTGCAAATACTCATCATATGTTGGCCAGGTAGAATATTCACGAGCATTATAATATGGAGGAGAAGTGCAAGTGAGATGCACAGTCTCCTCCTTGAGGGTTTTTAGAATTTCTTGACAATCACCAAGAAGAATTTGATTCATATGTTATTAAAATTACGGGCAGAAGATTTATTATTACTACAGTCTCCATTTTGAATGGACTTTTTACCGTGACACAACTTACAGTATGTACGAACATTGGCAGGATCATTATTATAATGATTTCCATCAATGTGATCTAGATCAAGGGCAAACTCAAACCCTGGCCATTTATCATGAGGCACTACACAATAAAAACCCAAATGACCATCAAGATTTTCACAAAATACTTCTTTATGCATAATAACACCTGTTTTTTGTCCTTTTTTGTCAATAAAGAAACGAAAATTGTCTTCAACAATGAAACTTTTTTCTTTGCGTAGTGTCATACAAGTCGAACATTCCGATTTAAAAGACCAGTTTCCCCAATTACGACAAGCGACATTTTTAATACAACCAGGATTAACACAATTAGGTTCTTCCATTCCATCATCAATGAACTTTGCTTTCATAATGGCATTAACTTCCATCTTTCCTGGTTTTTTATTACCATGAATACTAAAAAGATCGGAAGAAAGATTCCTGATCATTTTATACTCTTCAAGCGTGAGCTGGTTCTTTTTCGACATAATGTGATGTTGTTCGTACCAATGATACCAGAAAAAAGGAGGGGTGTCAAGCCCTTGATTGAGGAATTTATTTTTTTAATCTATCAAAGATTTACTGATAAGTATTTTTAATACTATCTACAAATATCTGGGACATCAGAAAGAGGAACACTCCGAATGTTATGAATGCTGCAAGTTTACAAGATGTTTCCGAACTTATTATCAATACTTTTCCAAACAATATACACCATTTTTCTCCACAATCGCAGAGGTGCTATCACACCAATCTCCACAACACATATACACCACCTTACCAAAGTTACGAATATTTCCAGAATGTATGTGCCCACAAATTACACCAGAATATTTCTTATCTCTTTGAGCACAATAAGAAGCAATATCGGTCTCATATTGATTGATATAATTCTTTCCTCTTACAGTATTCTTGAGGAAATATACTAAAGAGAATCGGAAGAATCTTTCCAGAAATAAACTTAATGGTGTAATCAATTCATAACCTTTATTGAACATCAGTTGCTTCCAAGACCCAGAAGAATACTCCGAATACTTATCTCCATGAATACAAAGAAACTTATTTCCCTTTGAGTCCTTATGAACATACTCATCAACCATCTTAAAGTTCTTGTGCTCAAAGTCACAATACCTTCGTAGCATACCTTCGTGATTACCAAGAATATAAACAATCTCGGTTCCTTTCTTTGCAAGATTGAGTATTTGATGAACGCATTCTGTATGCTCTTTGGTCCAACGAGTGTTATATCTTTCCATACAATGAATATCAATAACATCACCAACTAAAACTAATTTCTTAGTCTTAAGTTCTTTTAGAAATTTTAGAAACTTTTGAGTATTACATCTTGGAGTTCCTAGGTGAATATCACTGATAAAAGTTGCGTCGTACATAAAAAGTTGTGGTTTATCTTATATATTATAGCAGAGACATCAGAAAGAGGAACACTCCGAATGCTATGAATGCTGCGAGGATTGTTAGCATTAAACCCAACCACCAGTTCCTCTTGGTTTTATTGGTCCCCCTGTTGTTGGTTTTGGTATTGGTTTGGCAAGATTTGTTCCAAGTGGTTTTGGAGAAACAGATTTGTTAGTGTAGTTGGGCAACTGTGGATTTGATTGTGGTACTGTTCCTGGCATCCTATCTTTAGTTCCCGAACCTGCACCTAGTACTGGACCTTGAAAGTTTGGATTATCTGCTGGAGGTGCATTTTGATAGCGACGGTCTGGCGTATTTCTTCCTGCCTCAACTCTACCTCGATATGTTGATTGATTTATTGGTGTGGTAGGAACTCCAGATGTATTTCCTGTGGGTCTTGCCATATCACTAGTATTTTTTGCCCGCAAAGAATCTAAAGTCGTTACACTGGTTGGTCGTTCAGAAGGAATACTAGGTTTTCCTGCTTTGGCAAATGCTTGAGATAAAGATGATTGTTCCTGAAATTGCTTAAAAGTTTTCATCTGTATTGATTACTTTTTTAGGTATTTATAGCAAAGACATCAGAAAGAGGAACACTCCGAATGCTATGAAGGCTGCGAGGATTGTTAGCATTTTATTGGTGCTTTTGTAAATATGCAACCAAATCTTTAAGGTAGTCAGATGCCTTATCCCAATCTCCATTAAACCTATCATTAAGTTCTTGATAAATTTTTTCTGCGTTTTCAGGTGCTAGATTGGTTGCCTCAATAAATCCTTCTTTAGTAATCATAATGTTTTAATGTTTTTTCTGTAAGGTTGATGATTTCAGTTATGGGTAATTCTACCACATAACACTCCGTATATCCACTGTCCGTGGTCTCAAAATCAATTTTATAATCTTGGTATTTTTGATGAATGAACTTTTCAAGATGATGAACTTGATAATGAATTCCTTTCCATATTTTAATTACACTATGTAATTTATTTTTGGTGTGATTTGCTAATTTATTGAAACTTCTACCAACCTTATAAACCAGTTTACCTTCAAGATAAACAATAACCAAATACAAATAATCAGTATCAAAATATCTTTCTTTCCAAGGGTTTTGACAATTATTGCCCTTTATTTTTTCTCCATATTTTTTGACTCTTTCATCAGTTTCTTTGGTTAATCCTTTATTCCAAACTTTTTGACCTGTTTTCTTTCCTTTATTCCAAGGTTCTTTACCAACCTGCCATTCGGAAAAGTTTCTTGTTACACCAATTGTTTTAAGATACTTATATACAGAAACTCTTGGTATGTTTAGTTGTCTTCCAATCTCGTGGGAGGATAAACCAGACAAATACATTTGCTTCCAAATCTCCCTATCCTTATCAGTATATCTTACATTCATTTGTGGTCTGCTCACGGATATTATTATTTATAAAAAAAGAGACCTGTAAAGGTCTCTTCATTATATCACAATTTAGTGATTATATCAACCGATAGAAGGAGCAGTTAGAGCAACCGAAGTTGTTTCTGCTGCCGCCAAATCTAAAGGAAAATTATGTGCATTTCTCTCGTGCATAACTTCCATACCCAACCCAGCTTTGTTCAATATGTCCGCCCAAGTAGGAATTACTCGGTTTTGACTATCCAGAATACTCTGGTTGAAATTTAGTCCGTTGAGGTTGAATGCCATAGTGCTTACGCCTAGAGCAGTAAACCAGATGCCCACAACGGGCCAAGCAGCGAGGAAGAAGTGAAGTGAACGAGAATTATTGAACGAAGCATATTGGAAAATGAGTCGTCCAAAGTAACCGTGAGCCAATTGTCCAAAAGTTTCCTTAAGGGTTGGACTATATCTTCACCTATTAAAGGTGCTGGGCGCTCTTGCCTGTTATTAAGGGAACTATATCCCTCAGGTAGTCTCTGAACCTTTCCTAGATGTATCTAGGACTTGGATGCTGATTGCCATATCCATAAAGGACTTAGGTTTCCAGCAGTTCACCCAGTTTAACGTGACCCGCTCTGTCAAGCCACGATGTTGTATGTCTCTTCTTCTTGTCCGAACTTGTAACCATAATTCTGCGATTCGGTTTCAGTGGTTTCACGAACCAAAGAAGAAGTAACCAAACTTCCGTGCATTGCGCTAAACAATGAACCACCGAAGACACCAGCAACTCCAAGCATATGGAAGGGGTGCATAAGGATGTTATGTTCTGCTTGGAAAACAAGCATATAGTTAAAAGTACCAGAAATGCCGAGGGGCATAGCATCAGAGAAAGAACCTTGACCGAAAGGATACACAAGGAATACGGCACTCGCAGCAGCAACAGGTGCTGAGTAAGCAACACAAATCCAAGGACGCATACCTAGACGGTAAGAAAGTTCCCATTCACGACCCATATAAGCATAAATGCCAATGAGGAAGTGAAATACAACAAGTTGGAATGGACCCCCATTATAGCAATCGGGGGACTATATGTTTCCATATAGATTGGACTATATCTTCACCTTATTTCTATTTAAGGTGTTGGGCGCTAATCTGGTATTACTCAACACGCTTGTTGACCCCAGTAGTCTCTGAACCTTCCACAGAAGTATCGTCTGTGGCTTGGCTGCTGATTGACATATTCTCTAAAATCCAACTACAAGAAATACCACTTGTTAAAAGTCTATTTCCGTTAGCAACACTGTTGAGATGTGAAGGATAAACTATTATCCCATATTTTTCCAAAATAGTAGAACAAACAGTTTTAAGTGTTTTGTCTTCTTCTGGATTATACATTACATCTCCAAGATGATTACCAATAGTCCGTTCAGTTAGTTTTTCGTAAATATGAAATACTTTTGTGTACTTTCTATTAGTAAGAGTTTCTTGTGAAGCATTTTTTGGATTTTTGTAGGCATAATTGATAAGATTTTTACCAATCTGTTGCCTTACACTTTTTGGTTGTTTTAGAGCAGCGGCACGAAGTTGTCCGCTTTCTTTTGCAACCTTACCACCTTTCTTACCTGCAAGAGAAATAACTTGATGAATTATTTCCTCTTTTTTAGAGTATCCTGCAAGTGCTCTCCAAGCAATCTTATCTTCTTCGTTTCCCCAAAGACGCCAGTTACAGTAATGAAACATAGAGTGTTGGGTTGGTGAAACTTCTACAAGATTTTCTGGTTTGTCAGAACCACCAAGATATTTTGGAGTAAGGTGATGTTTGTGTTTCATAGAGAACTTAGTTTTCCAGCAATTCACCCAATTTTAAGTGACCCAGTATTATTTATAAAGCCACTCATCAAGACTTGCTGCTTCCCAGATAGGATAGAAGTGAAGACCAATAGCATTAGAAGAAGGAACAACGGCACCAGAGATGATGTTGTTTCCGTACATTAGAGAACCGGCAACTGGTTCCCGAATTCCGTCAATGTCCACTGGGGGAGCACCAACGAAAGCGATAATGAAGCAAATCGTAGCAGCAAGAAGGCAAGGAATCATAAGGACTCCGAACCAACCAACATATAGACGGTTGTTAGTGGAAGTAATCCACTCACAGAAATCGTTCCAAGTATTTGTGGAACGTTGTTGAGCAATTGTAGCAGTCATTTAATTAAAAGGGTAAATATGAGTTCGGGGGACGAACTGGGTACAGTATACTCCACGACACCCTCTATCGTGGATATGAGGGATGCTTTACTTCTCGTGATCCCGGTTGGAGAAGACACGGTTCTTAACCCCGTGTATGTATATATAATAACACTGTCAGCAAATCCTGTCAATAGGTCCAATTACCTAACTGGCACTGTATAAATAAGAACCCTTTGTCAGATTGAATATTCATTAATTTTATCCAGAACCATATTCAAGTATTGGTCCGCAAGTGCTTTGGGGTCTGAGGTATAAGTAATATGTTCGTTCTGAAGTTTCTGCTTCAACTTCAGAACCTGATACTTCATTTCTTCTTTAGTCAATTGTCCTCTGGGCATACAAAAAATCCTTCTCTCCGTATTTAGAAAGAAGGATTGATATTGCTATTTTTTATTTGAGAGTTTCAATACATTTAGTAGTATTGCCGATATAAGTATTCCACAGAATATTGCGATAATATCAGAAGTCACCATACTCCCGGAAGAATTTGCCCGGTGGTAAGATAAGTACCTACAGCAATTACGAATCCAAGCATAGCAAGTCTTCCATTCCAAAGTTCGGCAGTTTCAGTAAATCCAAATTTCATTTTGTTTCTCCTTAGTAAGTGTCGGAAAGTTGATTGATAGAGTGTGCCAGAAGCACAAGAAAAGCAATAATCGTTACGGTAAAAATGAGTTCGTTCATCAGATTACACCAAAGAATAGGTGTCCTGTGAGTGCATAAGAAACAACTGCGGCAACAAATCCTAGCATCGCCCATCTTGAATTTGCTTTTTCTGCCTTCTCTGCATAAGTCTCAAGTGCATAACGCTCTGCATCAGTTGGAGACACATACATTTCAGGTTCCTTTGCGAACAGGTTTTGTTGCCCGTGCTCATTGGTCGTAACGGTCATCGTAGTTTCATTAAGAACTATGTCATTATATAGGCAAAGGAGGGCAATGTCAAGTGCCCCGAGTCAGAAGACCCTAACTTGGTGGCGGGGAGGGATTTGTGATTCTTCCCAGATAAGGGTCATAGTTCATCAGGTCATCAATTGTCATATCAGCACCCTGAGTTTCCCAAAAATGAAGAAGACCATCGTGACTCTGACGATGAAAGACATCAATGTGCTCAGGATGAATAGAAGAACCTAAAGCAATCTTATAAAGGAATAGAGGAATTGAAAAAGTATTACCGGAATTATAAATCAAATCATCGGCAACTGCTCTGGGTTTTACGCCATTATCAAGTTTATACTTATCTCCACGAACATGATGTCTTAGAATCTTTTCGGCATGATGACGAGTAATCATATAAGCAGCAGTTGAAAAATCATTCACAAATCTCTTATGAAGTTTTACATGCAAATCACCGGTACAAATAATAGCAAGTTGAATTACATCATAATCATAAGGAACCTTGGCAATAATATCATTCCAGTTAAAGTTCCAGCATCTGGCAAGTTGTAAATCCACATCATCTTCCATAATCACCGCATAAGGACTATCAGAGGTCTTTATCCAGTGCTGGAGTGCCTTGAGATGAGAGGTTGTGCATCCAATCTCACCAGAGGTCATATTATCAGGATATCGCCCCTTAATGATGTCACTCAGGTCATCTTCTCTTCCATCATAGGCAGAGATACGAGTATAATCTCCAATTTCCCAATACTTAAATTGCTCTTCCATATATTCTGCTCTTTCTGGTTGTTCATCCAGATTGATATAATAAATGGGTGGAAGACCCTTGAGTTTATATGCTGACTTATTTTTATCCATTTTACTTTTGATATTTGGAATTATCTTTTGCAAGGTGTACAATCTTTGGTTCAAAATCACAGTATCCAGCAAAGACTTCTGGATAAGCATACTCTGGACCAAGAGTATGTACTAAATTTTTATTTTCAATAAAGTACTTGTTCATATGACTTTCATCGTGCCATACTGCAATCACATCATTTTCTAAATCAAGATTGGTTCTTTCCATTAGAGTATCAATCATAACACAAACTTCTGGTACTTTACCACCCCATAAACATCCCTGATAATATACAGATAAATCATCAGATTCTGTTATGTGTGCTAAAGATTTTGTATTAGTCTCAAAGGAACCTGGATACTTATTATGAGGAGGCATACCAAGTGCATGACAAGGATGATGTACTCCAAATAATGGTTTATCGGTAAAGAAATCTTCTTCTAAAATTTTATCAACAACGAGAGCATCAGCGTCAATGAAAACCAACCAGTCATTCTTAACAATTTCATCTCTTGCATTGTTAAGAATTTCGAATCTCTTAAGCGTAATGAACGGCCAGTCAAGGTGTTCTTGCGGATAAACTTTAACATCTTCTGGAAAATCTCCTTCACCATCAGTGAATACTAAAAACGTCTTTTCGGTATTAGGAAGAAAATATTCTTTAATATTCTCATAATACCTAGGAAGAAAATCAAGGTACTTGCCCGTACCAACAAATGCAATAGCAACTTTCATACCACAATCCAAGTTTCGGGAATAATATCTTTAGTATCTAGGTGCTCATTATTAGACCCTCTAAACCATCCAGAAGGTGCTGCAACCTGCCTACTATTTGATAACCATGCACCCCACCAGGAGAACGAAGAGTTGGCAATAATGTGTCCAGAGCATAATGTCATCAGGCACAAATCAACATAGTTTGTATTTCCTTCGGCAATCAAGAACCTATCTCCAGAAAATAACTCTTGTTGATTGCACCATTCTGGATCATCAGAGAATACAAGAACTTCATTATCACCAAACTGTTTCAGTGCCTCTTCATAATAATCAAGTCCAAGTGCAGTATGATTTGGATTTGTAATATAGTCAGTTCTACGAATATGAAGTGAGACTGGAGAAATATCAAATTGAGACATCATCTCTTTACAAGGTTCTAAAATCTCATCCCGAAATTCAAAGTCTTTTAGCAACTCATCACGAATATGCTTGAAGTATTTCTCTGTTTGAAAGTATCCTTGAATAGAAACCCAATCGGGGCACTCATTAAACAACTTCTCATTAAACGAAAAGGTATCTTCCATAACTATGGGTCTATCGACATCAATAAACTGAACATTTAATTGACTAGTAGAAGCAAGTTTGAATGGATTGAATAATTGATGGTCAGTCCATTCATTCTTATTTTGTGTTGGAGGAAAGCAATATTCAAATCCACGATGTCTTGCAATACCTTTAAGAGCGGCAAATTGGAACATCTGATTTCCCAATCTGCCTAATTGTCCCAGAGCATTAAATCCTATCATAACTTACTAATCAATTGTTCAATATTTGGAAAATAATAATTTTCTATGATATTAGACCATTCAAAGTTTTTAGAATATTCTAATATATCTTGACGATGTTGTAAAGCGTATTCTCTGTTTTTGATAATCTCATTCTCAACATACTCAATATCATTTACTTTATTTTCTGAAATAATAGTAATAAATCCTTTAGTATCGTCAAGATTTGCCTTTCCCCATTCAGTTACTACAAGACCCAAACCGGCAGCAAGTGCCTCCATACATACGAGAGGATGTGCTTCTCCATCACTTAGTAGAACAAGATTTCCATAATGTGTCAATTTCTTATGAAGAGTTTCTTTACTCCATTCACCAAGGTAATTTTTTGAAGTATTAAATCTAGAATCAGCAATATTTCCAGCAAACCAAAGACTATCAATAGATTGGAATTCATGCTGACGTTTGCGATAATCAATCTTAGCCAAATAGATGCTACGATCAAAATATTTTGGATATTCAGTATATGTAAATGCTCTCGTATCTACACCATTAGGAGTTACAAATAATCGTTCTTCTGGGACATTCATTAAAATTTTATAAATGTTTTTAATTCCATCAGAAAGACAGAAAACATTTGGTTTTATTTGAGAAAAAGCATTTGCAATATTTGCATATCCTCCGAACATTTCAGGTCTTTCAAGATATCCAAAATGACTTGTAATTGCTTTTGGATATTGGATGTATGGATAAACACTAATGAATTCATCATAATGAACGTGAACAAAATCTGGTCTAAAAGAATTAATCTCTGCAATGATTTGATTTTGATCTCTGGTATTTACGATTTGAACAGTATGTCCAAGTTTCTCCAATGCATTTTTCGTATCCCATACAAGAATTTCAACAGCACCCCAACCAGTGGGTGGGATTGGCATAATACCAGGTCCAACTAAAGTAATTCTCATTTACTTAACTCCACTACAAGTTCATAACTACGGTGCAAGTGCGATTCATTAAAAAACTCTACAAACATATCTGGATATTTTTTATACAAATATCCCAACGCAATTTGCTCATTATTAATAAAATTGTCAGATATCATTTGATTTAAAATATCATCTACTATTGGACGAAATTTTTTAATGGATTCTTTCCCGGCACCAAACATTCCCCCCATAATATATGAACGATTATCTTTAAGATAATCTTTAGGCAATTCTTTTGCGTTTGCTAAGTTTGGATAATAAGAAAGAAAAACTTGAATCAAAATACTATCTTTAATATTCATCAAGGATTGTTTTGCATTTTCTCCAGGATAAGGATTATTTAAATTAATATCGTAAAAAAATCTAGACAATCCAGCATCGACCCAAAGAAAATATTCCGAATTAAAATAATTTTTATCTGCAACTTTTTCTAACCATCCAAACTTTGAGTATTGAATAATATTATATAAACTACTTTTACATTCAATCCTTTTAGGGTCAGAAATTTTAGATTGATATTCTTCAGATTCAATTACATCATCTATTTTTTCTTTAAGGTGATAGTAAGGAATTTTGTCAATGGGTTCTTCTACAATCTTTGTGGGAAGATTATTTCTATGTTCTTTAACAAATTCAACTAAATTTTTATCCACAAATACTACCATAGGAGATTTGAGTTGCAAAGTTTTAGCAAACCATTGTAAATATTGATCCCAAGTTCTTCCATCTAAATTAGAACGATTAATATCGTATAAAGAAGTTACGATTGTTACTGACATATCAAACCTCCCCATTAAAAACTTTCATAAGTGAATCTACCCTATTAACATAGGTATGATTTTTTTGAACAAAGTTCATTTGTTCAAGAATATAATCTGTTTCATCCTTTCGTTTATTGGTATTATAAAATAAATTATATTCATCATCATTGTAAATAACAAATTCTCCAAATAATTCTTTAACTGCTTTGGAATTTGTTGCACCAATTTGCCCATAACTAATATTTTTAAAAATTCTACAGGGAATATATCCAATTAATTTGTGATTGGCACCAGTGTCAACTTTACCATTAATTTCAGATCTCATTGCAGATCCACGGAGATCGGGTGCAATATAAGATTTTTGTGTGAGAAGTTTTACTTCCTCCCAAGTAGAAGGACTTGTCCATGGATTTTTATGAACAAATTCAATTCCATTTTCCTGCATTGCTTGAGAAAACTTTCTTATTTCATTAATATTATTTTCGGCAATTGATCCAATATGGTAGATTTTTCTTTCCCTAGAAAAAAATCTATCTTCATAATTAAATTCATCTGGCAAAAGGTCTGTTGCCCAACTTAAATACAGTGATTCATATCCACCAATTCCTTTTTTAAATTTATCAGATAAAATAGAATCGTCTGCAGATTTATCATAGAAAGATACTTCATCAATCTTTATAACATTTTTTTTATCAAAAGTATAAGAATAATTGCAATCATTAATTTGATTGACATTAAATCTAATATCAATTAGGCGGCAACCTTTTTCAAGATACTTTTGAGGATTTATGCAAATATGTACAAAGTATGTTGACGATTCGACCAAAGGAATATTTTTTTCAGCATATCCTTCAGTAATGAAAAGTGTATTGGAATAATCAAATGCAGTTGGATAGTTATCATCATGAAACCAATAAGTATCATATCCAAGATTCTTAAAAGTTTTATACCAAGCACCATGAATGTAAGAATGTGTATGGGAATCTAAAGGATATCCCCAAATAATGACTTTTTGTTTGGACATAATATTTGCTTATTTTAATATAAAATTATACTTAAATTTTAAAGTTTAAAGTTTATTAATTTAAATATATACTCCTATTCTAGCACATTTTTCCAAAAATATTTCAATTTAAAGTTGGGTAGTGATCCAAGTTAAAACATCCATTTCAGACTTCCAACCTAAAACTTTTACAAGTTTTTCGTTGTTACATAAACTAAGGATAGATTCCCCAATACGAGATGGGATATTTGTCGTATTATTACAAATGACTTTTGCAATTTCATTTACCGAGTAATTTTTTCCATTACCAACATTAAACACAGTGCCATAAAGTTCTTCATCAATATCCACTATAGATGCAAGAATATTGGCATTTACAACATCACCAACATAAACAAAGTCACGACGTTGATTTCCATCACCAACAATTGTTAAAGGTTCCCCTAAAGCATGTTGACGAAGAAAAATACCAATTACAGGAGCATATTGCCCACGAATAGGTTGACGTTCACCATAAACATTAAAATATCTAAAGATTACTGTTTTAAGTCCAAAGAGATCAGTGTACATTTTACACAATTTTTCACCATTTACTTTTGAAACCGAATATGGATTTAGACAATCATCCGATTGAGTTTCTACATTTGGTGGTTGGTTCATCCCATATGCAGCAGAAGTTGATGAATACATGACTTTTTTAACTCCTGCTTCACGAGCACATTGAAGAACTGTGCAAGTTCCTACCGAGTTAATACTGACAGCATTGATTGGATTTTCAATTGATGGTTGAATACGTGCTTCTGCTGCAATATGAAATACATAATCAACTCCATCATAAAGTGAACGGGTATTTTCGTAATCACGAATATCGTACTTATAGTTTTCTGCTTTATCATTCCAATAAAATTGATCATGAGCATCGGAATACTCATTATCAATTACTATAACTTCATAATTTTTTTCTATAAGTTTATCAACTAAATTGGATCCAATAAATCCAGCTCCGCCAGTCACAAGTACTTTCATTATTTTATTACTTAAGAGAACTTAGAGATAATTACTGATGGGAGAGTTTTATCGCATTTAATTTTTTCAATTAATTCCCCACTAAATTCTGATGGATCAATCCACCAATCTTCGAAAGGACATTCTTTACCCTCATATCCAGGTTGTTCAGCATAAACATCAGAACACAAAAGAAGATATCCATGAGACTGAAGTAGTTGTCTTTGTGGTTCTCTATAAGTATCCCCATATAAATATTGATCATGTTCAATAGTGATCACTTTAAATCGGTATTCGTGCAAAGGCAAAATGCGAAGTACACTTAAACTTACAGTATCAACATCTAGAGAAAGATAGTCAATACTTTTAGGAAACTCATACTCTTCAAAAATTTTTTTATAGTCAACTTCTAAAGCATTTTCATTTAAATGAACTCCATTTTTTCTCGTGGAATAACTTTCATTATATACTCCATCACTTTCGATGCTAATAGATGTCCAGTCCGAATCTTGAAACACATAAGTGTTATTTGAAATAATAGAATGATTACTACCAATGTCTACGCAGTATCCGTCATTTTTAAAATTTAAAATATTTGCAACAAATTGATCTTGCTTTGCATCAGCATAAAATTGTGTCATGATTAAACCTCGAATGTTTTTTCAATAATAGTTTCTAAGGTATGTATAAACTGTTCATTTGTCCACGAATTGTATTTTTCCTCCAATGGATTAAATCCATTGTTGATAATATTAATCAAAGAATTATTCTCTACACAAATGGATGGCTGGACATCCCAAATATGAGCAAACATGTTACTCCTACAGATTGCTATTGGTTTTTTAACAGAAAGTGCATAGTCTATCGTAGAAGAAATGCCATTGTAATGTTGATATTTTTCATAGAAAAAAATATTTAAATCATTCTTAGAAAGAAAATCCAACATCTCATTATTTGTCAAAAATTTATGAGTTGTGTTTAATTTTATATTATCATGAGTAATAGCATTTAAACAATCTTGTTTAATTGAAGAAATTGTATCTGCATTTGGACAAAAATGTGCTTCAGTTAAATGTAAATTGATTTGAACTTTTCGATAAGATAATTGTTCATTTATAAGTTCACAAATTTTATCAATATATTTGCATGTAAGACCAAATCCAAAAGATCCTATATGTAGAATATCATCATTTGATTTTACGTTACTTGATTTATAATCAAACAAAGGTCTTGCTAGGGCAAAATTTGTATTATCTACATTTGGATGATATGGATTTTGATGCAAATAATAATCAAATCCATGATAGTGCGAGTTATGAACAATTGTGTATTGTTTTACACCTTGTTCCCTACATGCCTGAATCAATCCACCACTTAACCACGGCATGGTTCCTGAAAGATAATTATAAATTATTGCCTGCGGTTTATGCTCATCAAACTTTGAAATAAATTCAGATTCCGAATTTATTTCATAATACATAAAATTATACTTTTTAGATTTAGATGCAATATTTCCAAATCTTTTTCCATATTGATGAACGCCACAATTTTCTTCAGAATTATTGACGATAAAAATATTCATTTTTATACCTCTTTAAAGAATGGAAAGTTTACTTCAACATTATCATAATATTTTTTATAATGGTGAACTAATTTTTTGCCGTTTGTTTGCCAATCAAAATCAGTATTACACTCGGTAAAATCATTGTTTAAATGTTCTCTTTCACCTACAAGAGAAAATAAAATTGGAATAATTACATCATGTGCATAGAAAGCACTCCACGATTTAGTTAATTTTTCAAGTAAGTTTGGAGTAGATAAAAATTTGTCGTAGGATTTTTTAAATGTTTCTACTCGAAATATTGCAGGTGTGGCTCCCCATTTGTTTATGATTACAGAACCTTCTATCTCACTTAATATTTTTTTTGTTGATAAAGGAACTCCACTATTCCTAAGTGATCCGAGAAGATTGGTATTTGAAGGTATATTTAATACTCCCCTAATTAGAACATCGGGATCCATCAATAACAAATACTCACTCTCTGCATATTCTATAGTTTGACATATCCTATCTAAAAAAGTTAAAAGGGCGTCCTGAATTTTTATCTGAAATTCAGGAAGTAAGTATACATCACTAACATTATTTTCATAATAAAAACTCATTGTGTCTTTATCATTTTTTATTTTTATATTAGGATCATTTTCTAATAAAAATTCATAACTCTCATTACTTTCATTAAAAATATAAATTTTATTTTTTGGATAAAATTTACGTAGGTTCTGTATTGCAAATGAAACTGCTTTAACCTCATTAAAACAACTCATCATAATGCCAATATCTGTAATATTTTTTATCATAAAATTAAAGTGATTTCTTATTAATATAAAGAATTTTATTTGCAACTATCATAATAAGTATTTTCAATGAACCATTGATAAGTTTTCTTCAATCCTTCATAAAGATTATGTTTTGGTTTCCATCCAAGTTCAGTCATTTTAGAATAGTCTAATGGGCGATTTGGAGTTCCATTTGGACGGGTTGTATCCCATTCAATGTCTCCAGTATACCCTACAATATCAGCAATTGTCTTTGCAAGATCTTGAATCGTTACATTTTCACCAGAACCAATATTGATGAGTTCAGCATTTTGAAAATGTCCCATTGCAAATAGACAGGCATCTGCAAGATCATCTGCATAGAGAAACTCACGCATTGGAGTTCCATCACCCCAAAAAGTTACAGATTTACCGTCAGAATTACTAAACTTTTGCATCATCGAGGGAATAACATGTCCATTTTTTGGATGAAAGTTATCTCCAATACCATAAAGGTTTGATGGCATAAGTGATACGCCTTTGAATCCATACTGCTTATTATATGCCTGTAGCATTTTGATGCCAGAAATCTTAGCAATTGCATATGCATCATTAGTCGGTTCAAGATATCCAGTAAGAAGAGATTCCTCTTTAACCGGGACTTCAGCAAACTTGGGATAGATGCAAACAGATCCAAGAAATAAGAACTTTTCTACACCAGATTTATAAGAACTATTAATCAAATTAGTTTGAATTTGTATGTTCTCGTAGATAAAATCTCCAGAGAATGTGTCATTTGCATAGATACCACCAACACGGGCAGCTGCATCAAAAACATACTCTGGTTTTTGATCTTCAAAAAAATCAAGAACATCTTTTTGATTTAAAAGATCCAACTCTTGACGAGTTTTAGTAACAATATTTGTATATCCATTTTCTTTTAAGTTTCTCACAATGGCTGATCCAACAAGTCCTCTGTGACCTGCAACAAATATTTTAGAGTCTTTTTTCATAATATCAAGGAATTACAATTTCAGCGTTGGGAAGTGGGAACAATAATTTTTTTCCTTTGAACTTTGGACTATTAATAAAGAAATTTTTAAAATGCCAAGGAAGAACTACAAAGACATCATATTCTTCAATCACATAATCTTCGTTTCTAATCAGTATCCAAGTTCCTGGAGTAAATGATCCATCTTTATCAGGGTTGACTTCACCAACAACATTAATATCATCATCAGTAACACCCCAAGTTTGAAGCGTCACATTACCCTTTGTACTAGCTCCAAGGGCAGCAATTTTTAATCCATCCTCTTTACACTTGTTAATAAGTTCCCAAAACTTAATTCTACATTCTTCAATGCGGAAAGAAAAATCATTCCAAGGTTCAGTAGTGTTAAGTTTAAGATTCAATTCTTCTTGAAGAAGATCATTTAACATTTGAGTTGCCTCTTCATATTTACTGTCTTTATTTGCAACTACAAGTGAAATGCTTCCACCATTTACATCATTAAATTGAAAATCAATAATTTTCAATCCTGCCTGATCCATGATGTATTTTAGTTGTCGCATTCCATAATATGATAGATGTTCGTGACATACAGTATCAAAAGAATTTGCACGAAGCATCTCAGGCATATAACTCTGCTCCAAAACCCAAATTCCATCTTCGGGATCTAAAATAGAATTAACCTCTTTAGCAAACTGACAGGGATCTTCCAAGTCATAGAACATTGAAAATGAAGTTACTAACTTTGCATTATTAGTTCCAAAAAATTTCCTAAAAGTTTTTTCAGTAAAAAAGTCTGCAATATAATCTACATGTTCTTTGAAATACTTTGAAAACTTTTTAGAAGTTGGATCAATACTTACCAGTTTTAATTCTGGTGAAAAGAATCCAAGGAATGTTCCATCATTTCCAGCAATATCAATTACAATATCATTTTCTTTTAGATCAAGAAAATTAGAAATTTTTTCACACTTAGATTTTAGATGTTTTACCATACTGGCATTTAATCCAGAACGATATCCATATTCTTCCCCATACATCGTAGGAAGATCAAAGGTATGTTCCAATTGAACATGTCCACATCCACCTGTTAGTTCATCACACTTAACAAGTTTTAAAGGTCCACGGTACATATCGAGATCTACAGATTTGGGAAAAATTCCCGATAGATATTGATTTCCTAGATCTAAAACTGTGGAATAATGTTTATTACCACAGACTCTACATTTTTCTATTTTATGAAACATACTATTGTCCATAAATGCACATATCCTCAACTAATTGTTTAAATGAAATTTTAGGTTCCCAACCTAGTTTTTTCTTTGCCTTAGAGGCATCACCTAATAAAGTCTCTACTTCAGCAGGTCTGAAATATTTAGGATTGACTTTAATGACTGCTTTTTTAGTATTCCAATCATATCCTACCTCATCAAGACCTTCACCCATCCATTCAATCTTCATACCAAAATAAGGTGCTGCTTCCTCAACGAACTCACGCACCGAATACTGCTCTCCTGTGGCAATTACATAGTCATCAGGTTCATCTTGTTGAAGCATTAACCACATCGCCTCCACGAAGTCCCTAGCGTGTCCCCAGTCACGCTTTGCGTTCAGGTTCCCGAGATATAGTATATCTTGTTCCCCAACTGAAATGCGTGATAATCCTCTAGTGATTTTTCTTGTGACAAAAGTTTCTCCTCTTCTAGGGGATTCGTGATTGAAAAGAATTCCAGAAGATGCATGTAGTCCATAAGATTCTCTGTAGTTTTTAACGATCCAATATCCATAAAGTTTTGCGACTCCATAAGGTGAACGAGGATAAAAAGGTGTGGTTTCTTTTTGAGGGATCTCTTGAACTTTACCAAACATCTCAGAAGTAGATGCCTGATAGATTCGGGTTTTACTCTCCATACCAAGTAGACGAACTGCCTCAAGAATACGAAGAGTTCCGAGAGCATCCACTTGACCAGTATATTCAGGAATCTCAAAAGATACTTTTACATGACTCTGAGCACCAAGATTATAAATTTCATCTGGTTGAACTTGCTGAATTATTCTTACAAGATTTGTGGAGTCAGTCAAATCTCCATAGTGTAATTTGATTCGATCATAAATCAAATCTATTCTTTGCGTATTGATTTGAGAGGCACGACGAATAATACCATGAACCTCATATCCTTTTTCTAGGAGAAGTTCGGCAAGATATGATCCATCTTGACCTGAAATTCCCGAAATTAAAGCAACTTTCATATAACAAAGTATTTTATATTATTATAGCAAAAAAGAGGAGTTTATGCAACTCCTCTTTGGGGTCTTTAGGCTCGCCACTTATTCTTTGACTGGAAATAAGAAACCAGGCGGGAGTATTCTCCATCCGCACCAGTCGTCATTTATTGCGCCCATACGACAAGGGCATTGAAGGGTCATATTTTGACTCCACCAGTGCTTTTAGAGTCTCTCCGTGACTAAAGGGGGGGTTCATCACCGACCAGTACTTTTAGAGACTCTCCGTGTCTTCATCATCATAATCTTTTACATAACAAGGAACTCTATCACAATCCAACCAACGGGCATATTGGAAATCTTCCATAGCAATCAAACATTGTATTTGATTATCAAACAAATAGATGTCATTCCATTTTTTTGTATAATAGTGTTTTTTCTGAAGACGATAATCAGGTTTGCCATTAAGTTCAATAATACCCCTTTCAACAAACCGATATTCTTCCTTTTCAAGAATAACTTTAGATTGAATCATTAGTTGATGTAAATATAATCTGAGTGTTGTTGCTTAAAAATATCAATTTGTTCTTGTGTCTTAAAAAACTTACGCAAAAGAGCATTTGGAAATTTTGCGTATTGGTACTTAACTTCGATTAGATTTTTCATTTTGTTACTTCAACGGTCTCAAGGTCTTGGACAATATAATCGATTAGAATATCATAATTATCGAGAGGGTCGTCAGAAAAAATAACTCCTTCATTTTGATAGAACTTACGAACTTTCTTGTAAAGTTTCGGATTCTTTACATCAAGATAAAAATCACCATTCGCTGCGGCACGAAGAGTACTAATATCTTTCTTGAATTTGATAGTCAGAGACATCGCTTTGATTTGTTTACCTTGTTATTATAGAATGATTTGAGTCTTATGTCAAGTGTGCCAGTCATGAAACTGGCAATCGGGGTGACTGGGATCGAACCAGTGTCTTTTTGCTCCCAAAGCAAACCGTCTACCTCTGACTTACACCCCGTTATTTTATATAGTCTTCAATTAAAAGGAAAATAATAGAATCGAACTATCAGGCGTGAACCTGGCATCGCTTTCAAGGCGATTTACCAACCATCGGTGCTATCTTCCAATAAAAACTATCAACGGACATCAAAATCAAGTCGTCTTACTTTACGCTGACGCCTTGCTTCTTGGAAGGCAAGGTCTTCATTCGTAAGAACAGTAGACTTTTCTTTGGTACTCATATAGTTTATCATAACAACCTTTGATAAGTCAAGTGCAGCAACATTTTCATTATTGCGAATGGTTGCCATATTAGGGCATCCACACGCAACTGTTTTTCCAGACTTTCCTTCTATCTCACTTCCGCAAGACTTACATCTAATTTTTAAGTTTTCCATCTTTATAATTAATTATTCAGTAAATGAACGAAGCATCCAAACGAACTTGCCGTGTGCTTCGTTTAAATCATCAACAAGATTGACAGTTCCTCTTGACTTTTGTGCTTCTGCTTCTTCAGCAACTTCACCTAACATATCTATAATCTTTTTGTGTCCCTCAAGTAAATCTTTAATCATTTCCATTTCAGAAATATTAGTTTTTGCTTCCTCAACACCAGATACTTCCAGAACTCTAGATAAAGAGCTGATAGGTTTAATAGTCAAAAATCTCATATGTTCTGAGATACGATCAACTTCTTCTTGAATTTCTGCGTATTGGTCCCCAAACAAATCGTGAATCTGTTTAAAGTCAGGTCCTACAATATGCCAGTGATATACCCAAGTTTTTTGGAATAGCAAAAAAAGTGATGCCTGAGTATCACTTAATAATTTATAAAGTTTTTCCATTACACCAATACTTTTTAGGTATTTATAATGGGCGATACTGGGATCGAACCAGTGACCTAATCCGTGTAAAGGATCCGCGCTACCTCTACGCTAATCGCCCGTAAAGTCAAGACTGATTCATCATATATTCTACCGTAGTTGCTATATCATTCATAGCATCACGGAGATTTTCTCTTTGACCAGATTCTTGTTTACGAATTGGACGAGAACTATCACAGAGAGTCCACCTCCACTGATTCATTTCGGAGCAGAACCACAGATTAATTTTCATTCTTATAGTGTTCTAACTTAATCCAATTTATAAGAGCATTTACTTCCATCATCTTTTGTTCATCTTGTTTAATGGCGATATCAGAAGGAAGTTCTCCAAAGTTAATGATTAATGGAATTGTAGTTTTATAGTGTTCTAATGCTTCGATAGCAAGTTTTCTATCACGCTGGGAAATAAGAGACATAATCCTCCGAATGCTATTTTGATTATACTAAAGAAGGGAGTCGTTGTCAACTCCCTTCAATATCATTCACCAATAAGTTTCACGGCAGATTGTGCTCGTGATTGGATTGCGTCCTTGAGAGGAACATATCCAAGGTCATCAGCAAGTGCCTGTGCCTTATCACTCAACATATAATTAATTGCTTCTCTGATAGATGCTGCTTTAGGACCATTACCAGTCTTATAGGCAAGAACATAAGTCAAAGTGGCAATAGGATAAGCACCGCTGGCAGAAGGATTGGGATTTTGTCCAGCAAGATTTTTATCTAACTGAATACCATTCAGTGCCTTGGAACCAGAAACATAACTGGGGAGAACAAACTCACCAGACTTATTCTGAACTGCTGCTGCTTTCAGATTACCTTTCACAAAGGATTGGTTGAGATAACCAATTGAACCGGGAGTAGTTTGGAGAACACCAGCAACACCTTCATTACCTTTACCACCAACACCAACTTTCCAATTTACAGATTTACCGACACCAAGAGTCCATTCCTTGGAGAAGGACTGAAGTGACTCTGTAAAGGCAGCAGTGGTTCCAGAACCATCGGAACGGTGTGAAACATAAATCTTACCACCAGGACATCCAAGTTCCTTCCAGTTATCAATAGAACCCATAAAGACTGATACTACTTGTTTCTGAGTCAGTTTCAGTTTACAAGAAGGATTGTTATAGGCAAGAGCAATAGTTCCACCAACAATCGGAATTTGAACTACACCACGAGAAACCTTTGCTCTGTCCTTATCAGAGATGGGGTCATCAGTTGCTGCGAAGGTTACTGTTTGGTCAATAAATGCCTTACGACCAGCACCAGAACCAACTGCCTGATAGTTTACTTTAGGTCCACCAGATCTGGCAAGAGTAGCAAACCATCGTTGGTAAATAGTTGCTGGGAACGTAGCACCAGCAACAGCGATACGGTCAACTCCGGCAAGTGCGACAGTAGGAGTAAGAGCAAGACCGACAACAATAATATTTTTGAGTTTCATAAAAAGTGAATAACTACAGAGTAATTCTAAGGTAAAGGAAAGATAAAATCAACTAAGATTTGGTTAAGAAGTTCATAACATAAAAAAGCACCCAAAGAATGGGTGCTTACACTCAAGTTATGAGTTGTTTATCAGAAGGTGAACTTAGTCTGAACCACTCCACCCCAAGAAGATTCTCCTTGATAACGGGCATTATTGCTCACATAGAAGAGAGCAGGAGTGATGCTGATGTTGTCCGAAACTTGATACTTATAGAAGACTTCAAGCATCGCGGCATCTTCACCAACGAAGTCAGAATTACTGGGTTGACCAATAGCAACACCAGCAGTATTACCTTTGGCAAACACATCAGACCACTGAAGTCCAACGAACCAGGAATCAGAATCGGTGGCACCAGTTTTAGAACCTTTACCATCTACATCATTATATCCATAACCAACTGAGATAGAAGGAACGAATCCACTCTGAGAAGGTTGCCAGTAAGCATTCACAGCAACGCTATTGCTTTCCTGACCTGCGGCAAGGGCGCCAGACCCGCCTCCAAGAGCGTTGAAGGTGCGGACACGACTGCCTTCAGTACCATAACGGTAAGCAACGGCAGCGCCCCACTGAGGGGCACGATAACCAACTTGTGTCATAAAGTTCAATCCACTATCAGAATTGAAGACACCAGTTTCAGTGTTATCACCATCTTGAGAGACATAGTTCAGACCAGCAAGGAAACCTCCCTGACCTTTTGGAACTTGTTGCTTCCACTGAGCACCAAAACCAGCACCAGTTGCCTTGTTATAGACACCAGAGGCGCCACCAAGTTGGAAGAAGTCAAGGATTTCCGACTTATAAGCAGAAGGAACCCAAGCCATCTCCGTGTTACGAACCAGAGGACCAGCAGTTAGAGTTACACTCTTACCAACTGGGAACTGATAATACAGACGGTCAATCACAACTTGATCGGCATAAGATTCTGCCTTATCAAGTTTGAAGAGTGAAGAACTAGAACCAAAAGGATCACTGTTAAAGTTACCAGAACGAAGACGAGTACGGAGCAAGTCCTTACCAGTGAACGAGGTATCAAAGTTCAGACGAACATCATAGTTGAATGCAGTATTACCTACATCACCACCTTTGTTGGTTTTCAGTCCAGGAACGCCACCAAGAATAAAGTTTACTTCACCTTTAAGTTTGGTAGTAGTTGAAAACTGAGTTGCCTGCAGTTGTCCAACTTTGCTTTCAAGACCATCTACACGAGAAGTGAGTACAGTTAGTTCTGTATCAAATTCAGCAAGAAGTTTTTTGAGTTCATCTGTGGTTTCAGTTACACGATCAAGGCAAGCATTCAGCAGTGCTGCTGCCTCAAAACGGGTCATTGCCTGACCACCTTTGTATGTGCCGTTAGGATAACCTGCTACGCAACCATAACGCTCTACAAGGTTGCCAAGTGCCTGATATGCCCAATCAGTAGGTTGGACATCGGAGAATTGTGTAATGCTTGTGACTTGTTGTGCCGAGGCATACTTGTTGACATCCTCAGTATTGAGTTCTGCGGCATTCACAGCAGGAGCAACAAGACTCAGTGCAACAGGCACAAGCATCATTTGTTTGAAAAATTTCATATAGTTCGTTAAGATTTACAACTACGAAGTTTATTTAGCTCCCCTGATATTTTAGGGGAAGCGGATACACGGATTTGAACCGAGGATAAAAGTTTGGAAAACTCTTGTGTTGCCACTACACCATATCCGCAAAAGTGGGAGATTGCTCTCCCAACGCACTTCCTTCACACCAAGGAATTATAAGACATAATGAGTATTATGTCAAGCCCCATATCGGAATTGAACCAATCTCTGCAGTTTACAAAACTGCTGCATCACCACAATGCTTATAGGGCAGACTCCCATCGTAGGTACTGCCCCTACCAATCTCCGATTAACAGTCGGGCCCGTTCTCTTGCTCGGTCGATGGGAATAAATGTGCCGTTGTGGGGGAATCGAACCCCTACTTCTCCAACTCCCTTATCGGGGTGTCCTGACCACTAGACTACCAACAGCATTTGGTGGCGGGGGGAGGAGTTGAACCTCCTTCCTGAAGTTTATGAGACTTCTGTGCAACCGGTACACTTCCCCACGTTGTTAAGGATTTTAGTGTCGTCTATCTCCTTTGCATCTGTGCTACCTTTGTTTAGGTAGTACGCACACCTCGTCGTTTCCGAGTTCAGATGCTTCCCCACTTATTTATCTAATAAGCAAATCATATAATTGACTCTACCTTCTATGCTTGCTACCCTGACTTGATCAGAATCTAGTTTCGCACATCTTCCAACTTTCTGTACCGTGAATACAGTCTGTCAGAGGTCTTTCGACACAATCATTCGCTTTCGCAAATGACGTTAGGGGCTTCGGTTTCATCAATCGCAGTTTACCTAATATACCACCCGAAGGAACGATATACGGTGCTTTCACGGCGAATCCTTAACCATAGGAGTACGTTTAACCGTACTATTTCCAGGATAACTACTGTAATTCCTAGTCATACAAGAAGCATTCACTATTGGCGTTGTGCTCACTCTTATATGTTACTTACGGTTTCTGCTCCCGCCAAGGAGAATTAACCGATAGAAGATTGGTGGAGTTGGCCGAGGCAATCACCTCTATTCTCCATCTTCCTTTCCCTTATACATCCGAAGATGCCTGACCCTCATAGATTAGAAGTCAGTTTTCCAAATACTTTTCATATTTGGGGGAGGGACAATCCCGAAAACAATCATAAGGCAAAACCTTCAGATTGTCAAGTGGGAAATCACAGATTCGAACTGTGGACTTTCTGAATGTAAATCAGACACTCTAACCGCTGAGTTAATCTCCCGATTTGGTGGTCTCTCTCAACCACCCTTATAGAATAACAGGAATTGCTTCGTTCGTCAACCCCTATGGTCCAGTTCTAAAACCGTCCTCAACCGATCACATAATCTTTCCATTCGGAAATACGACTTTTTTGAAGATCTAGATAAACACGGTTGAAAGGTGCTTCTGGTTTTTTCTTCAAAGTCATACTTGTTTCAGAAAGAAGTAAATTACCTTTCTTTAAATTACATTTAGAGCAACAAGCAACAAGGTTTTCCCAAGTATCTTGCCCACCTCTGGAGCGTGGAATTACGTGGTCGATTGTAAGATTTTTTTCAGATCTACAATACTGACATTCGTAATCATCTCTCTTGTAAATTAGAGATCTGCTAGGATAAGAACTTTTACCCTGATTGAAAGGAATTCTCACATAACTGACTAAACGGATTACACGTTTAGTAATGAGTTTTGCTTTCTCCTTGAAGAGAAGAACAATTGCTCTTTTCCAATTTGTGAAATGTAATGGTTCATAAGAACTATTCAGAACCAATATTGTGGAATGTGGTTCTACTAATTCCATGATTTTTTTGCACCTACCGTATTTAGATTTAAATGGCACCCTGAGAGGGATTTGAACCCCCGTCTTCTTCGTTCGTAGCGAAGCACTCTTCCACTGAGTTACCAGGGCATTTGGCGAAGGGTGAGAGATTTGAACTCCCATCGCAAGGTTTTGGAGACCTGCATCTTACCGTTAGACTAACCCAACAAAATTTGGATATAAAATCCAATGCCCGATACAGGACTCGAACCTGTAAAACCTTGTTTCTAAGACAAGTATGTATTCCAATTCCATCAATCAGGCTGGCTGAGAAACTAGGACTCGAACCTAGATAAACGCCTTCAAAGGGCGGTGTCCTACCATTAGACGATTTCTCATTAAATATGATTCATAAAGAATCAAGAGTCTAGGGTGGGATTTGAACCCACGGTAAAAGAAGTTTTGCAGACCTCCGCATTCGACCACTCTGCCACCTAGACATATTGAACTATCTGGAATTTCCAGATAGTTGAGAGCCCTCAACTAGATTTGAACTAGCGACCTACTCATTACTAGTGAGTTGCTCTACCACTGAGCTATAAGGGCAAAGGTGAAGGACGGGACTTGAACCCGCATAAACTAGATTCACAATCTAGCGCATTAACCAATTATGCTACCGACACATGGCAGTAGGTGGAATCGAACCACCGACGATTTCTTTATGAGAGAAACGTTCTGCCACTGAACTATACTGCCAGCAGAAAGGGAGGGATTCGAACCCTCGGAGGGGTTTTTCCCCTCGGAAGTTTAGCAAACTTCTACCTTAAGCCTCTCGGTCACCTTTCTATGTTGTCTTGAAGAAACCCATAAGGGTTTTATGTTGCCCGAAAGCAACAATTGGAATGGTGAGATTTGAACTCACGCCTTCTGCGTTATCAGCACAGCACTCTACCACTGAGTTACATTCCATTGTGTGCCCTTGGTGGGGAATGATCCCACTCTTCATAGACTTAATGTTTCGTACAAGAAGACGACCTTATGAGGGAGGTTCTTATCAGTGTGGGTTCAGCACACCTATCTAAAACTACTTTATCAAGTTGAACCCTATGTTACCGTACCAACGGCAAGGGCAAGTGGGAACAATCGGATTTGAACCGATAACACCTTGATCTTCAATCAAGTGCTCTACCAATTGGAGCTATGTTCCCAAAGTCTGAGAGGCAGGATTTGAACCTGCGACTTGAGCGTTCCAAACACCCAGCTCTACCAAACTGAGCTACTCCCAGAGGTATTCCTAACGGGATTCGAACCCGTGCTACCTCCTTGAAAGGGAGGTGACCTAACCGCTAGTCGATAGGAACTTGATTTGAAGGCAGGTGCGGTATCATCCCGAAGGCGTTCCCATGCTCCTTTTACTTTCCTTGCCTCCAACGACCCTAACGAGATTTGAACTCGTGATTCTTCTTAGACAGAGAAGTATGATAACCACTTCATCATAGGGTCAAGGTGGGAGAAGAGGGAATTGAACCCCCGAGGCTAAAAAACCACTCCAGTTTTACAGACTGGTACTACGTTGCCAACAGTAGACATTCTCCCAAATGGGTCGTAGAGGAATTGAACCTCTCTCTACCGGTTAAAAGCCGGGTGCATAAACCGATCTGCCAACGACCCAAATAATATGGATAAATATTCGATTGTCTAGGTTCTGGTGGAGGGTCTATCCCTCGACCACTTGATTAGAATACCACCGTTTGGTCTCTGGAAAGGCACTGGTGGACACTTGTGGAACTGTCACAAGCAATAAAAAAGGGGAGGAAACTTTTGGTTTCTCTCCCCTTCTTATTTGCTTTTTATGGTTCGGTTCTTACATCTGACCTACCATATCCGCAAACAGGGGAGCACCCTCAATATGCCAATAACGGCAATCGAGATTACTAATCTGTTTTGTGGGCATCGGGTAAGACATTGTTTTCGACCTAAGTGTTTTTATTTATAAGACTTTTTTGTTAAAAAGTCAAGTGGAGAATATCGGACTCGAACCGATGACATCTTGCTTGCAAAGCAAGTGCTACTACCAACTGAGCTAATTCCCCAACGTCCCGTGTAGGATTCGCACCCACGACCGATTCTTTAGAAGAGAATTGCTCTGTCTCCTGAGCTAACGGGACATAAGGAACCCCCCTGTTTGTGCTTCTATGAGAGGCATGGGAGGGGCAGGACTTATACGAAGTTTGGACCCCCGCTGCCTATGATAGTACTATAAGGCATCAGGGCACTAAAGTCAACCCTTTGCTTCCTTACGGGCGTTCTTCTCTTCGGTAATCTCACTTCTACGGGTCTTGACCAGTTTGGCAACTTCCTGAAGTGCCTTACGGGCACGAGTACCAGCGGCACTATTACCGGCAGTGAACTTTTCGTCTTCTACTTTCCATGCTTCAATCGCACTCAGTAGTTCTTGTGATACAGACATAATAATCTCCAAAATAAAATAGGATATGGTTATATATACGACTTTTAGTTACATCCAGACACCCAAGGAGCACATAACCGCATTTCTCCACCGAGTGACTTACATTCTTCGGTATAACACACAGATTTATCAACAGATTTTTCTGAAAATATTGGAGCAGGAACTTCTACTGGTTTCTCTCCAGATTGTTTCCAATAATCATCAATTGCCCTATCAACATCTCTCTTAATTCTTCTTTTGAGTTTTTCATCATCTTTGATAATAAACTCATTTAGTATAGTTTGTGGAAAATATTTTCTTTGTATCTCATCCAGTAAATCCCAAAGTTGATTGCTAGGAATACTGGAACACTGTGAGAGTATTACAATCACAGAAGATAATACGACTCCTATAATTGCATATTGTTTTATATCAGGTTTCTTCTTGCCGAAATTGAAATTAAACATAAAAAAAGGAGGGTTATGAGTGCCCTCCTATATTTATTCAATTTTATGAATTTTAGACTTCAGTAAGAACTAAACGATTTGCATAATTATAAGCAAAGTCAGTTCGGGCACCGTGATCGCCCCAACGTATCCACTTTCTAGCAAGTCTCATATAATCATTAATAGACTTACCGGGAGTTTTCATATGAGGTTCAATCATCTTCCAATCACTTTCGTACATAATGTATTTCAATTGAGTATCAAGTGTGGAAGGGTCTCCACCAATACGAGCAGCAAACTTACCAAGACCGTTATATCTTGGAGCATCGGTAAATTGAATAAGACCATAACCACCACTCCTACAAGAATTATAAGACACTATAGCACCACCCTCACATACATTAGGAGTGAAGGTAGATTCTTGTCGGATATTGCCCATAATGGTTGCTATGGCATTTTTGTCAGTAATTCCACGTTTCTGTAAAAATTCTACAGTCTTCGTTTCATTAGTATTACATCCTTTACAAATTAGTCTTTTTTCTTTTGGTTTAACTGGAGCAACCTCTCTGGTCGCTGTCTTTGGTGTAGGATCCTCTTGAATAATAGAGAATGGTGGCGGACCACTCACGGGTGGAGGAGGAAACACTTGGGGCAGTGTTGCCGTGCTGGTTGTAACCATTGCCAAAAGGGGAAAGGCTACAGTAAAAAATTGTTGCATTAATTTTAATAGAATTCGGCATCCGTATAGAAGAGGGGTATACCACCTCTCTCGAAGGGCATCTTCCACGGCTCTAAGTGTCACGTCACAGACTCATTATGACAAAACCCACCTTTTGAGTGGGTTCCTTTGCATTATATGAGATTATTTAGGTTTTGTCAAGTCATCCTTTTCTACCGACCGTACCACCAGAACGATTCACCCTCGTTCCTCTTCCACCAGTGACCTTGCCATATCTATCTGATACAACTTCTCCCGGAGCAGTTGCTGAACCAGTTCTACGACCTCCTTGTCCCAAATCGTGAACTCCCGTCCTATCTACACCACTCTCAGTACCAACAGAACTTGTGGGCGTATCTTTAAATGTAGCATATCCAGTATTCACTCTCATTTTACCGGTTCTTTGCATTCTAGATGCCCTAGTTTCTGGTTTTGGATCAGTATCTTTTGCTAAAGCATCGGCACCAGATATTCCCTTTTTAATTTTAGTTACTCTACTAAAAACTTTTGGGGATGGTTTTTGCTTAGCATCTCTTTCTAGTTTTGCTTTCCTTTGCTTTGCAGTATCACTGGGACTTTTCTTACTTCCTTTAAGAGTTCCAGTATTCCACTTGATTTCTGCTTCCAATATAAACTCTTGAAACGTCTTCATATGAATAGTTTCTAATTATTTATAGAATCCATATCCATATAAATGATGTCTATTTCCTTTACATCATCAGGAATATGAATCCACTCACGAAACTCTGCTTTTACACTATATGAGATTATTTAGGTTCTGTCAAGTATGCCAGTTTGAGAAGTGGTTAGAGGTAAATAAGTCTCCGGAGAATCTAAATACTTCAAACTACTTTTCACATTTTATGCCACGAGAGTGGAATACACCTCATAGAGAGCACTGGAATACACCGATACACAATATTCTCAAGGCAATAGATAATCACACTCACGAGTACCTCAGGAGTGGTGATGAATGGCATCTAAATAAGGCACAAGAACTCAGAAAATATGTTGCTGAGTTGAAGGAATGGATACATAAAACCGAAGGACGATTATGAAATTCAAATATCCAACACTTGATAATATAGTTCCTGTGATGGTTGCATTTGTAGCAGCAGCAATTGTTGGAATGACTTTCACAAATTATGTAATATGTAATTTCAAGGTAATGACTAGTTTACATTATCTGTATCTTGTAAAGGCATTTGATAAAAGTGGAGCAAAACCTCCAAGTAAATGTGACGATAATACATCAGAATCAATTCAAGTTTTGATGTCTCTTCTGGCAACTATTATTGCTTTGAAGGCAAACTTAAATAAAAAACCTGAAGAAAAAGAAAATGACTGACCCAGTATGGAGTGTAAATATACTATTAGGTATTGGACTTGCCGGTGCTGCTTATATAATATACTATATACTTAAATTAGCATACGAAGAAGATAATGTATAACTATAGAATCAAGAAGATAGAAAGAATTGTTGATGGAGACACATTAGATGTTTCAATAGATTTGGGATTCAATCTTACAACTGTTCAAAGAGTTCGTCTCAAAGGTATTAATGCAGCAGAAACAAGAACCAAAGACCTTAAAGAAAAAGCAGAAGGTCTTGCGACAAAAGCGTGGTTAGAAAAAGAACTGTCCCGAGAAGGTGAATGGGTAATTGAAACTTTCAAAGAAGATAAGTATGGAAGGATACTTGGCACTCTTTATTTTGTTGGAGACCCAGTTACGGTGAATGAGAGAATGATAAATGAAGGAATAGCAAAACCTTTTATGGTGTAGACCAAAGTTTTCCTTCTGCTTTTCTTCTTCTCAATAATCCTGCTTCAACATTAGTTCCAGGATTACGATAAAGTTCTAGTGACTTTGGAACCTCATTCCATTCCTTATTCTTCAGGACTCTTGTAATAGTATTGAAGTCAGGATGACCATAAAAATCTGCACCAAGATTGTAAGCAAAGCAAAGTAAAGACCCTCTTTGATTGTCATTCATTTCACTCCAGTAAGGTATTTTTTGGAGAGCAGGAATAAACTCACGACGAAGTTGATAGTAGAACAAATCATCTGCTTCTTCTTGAGTAATTTTATTCCCAATCATAAATCGGGTTCCATCCTTTCTACGAGTGCTGCCCCAACCAATCGTAATGGGCAACCCACCTGTAAGAGGATCATAATATGCTTTGAGATGACAATCTTCAAATTCCTTGATAAGTGCAACACCTTGAAGTGGTAGTCCATCAAGTGTTGGTTCTACCTTTTGATTTCTATAAATCCTAGCAAACTCATCCAAGATTTCTTTGTGAACTGATGCCTGAAGAAATGCCCAGGCACGATTTTGATGCTCTAGGTCTTTATGGTTCTCTACGGCATCTATGAATTTGATAGTCATTTGAAAATTCTTCCCCACCCAGTTTTATCTTTTCCTTTCTCCAACCAACGATACTGAAGGTCTGACTTCTTATATACGGCACCTTTACCATTCGTGACTGCTCCTGTGTATCCATCATTCAAAGAACCATAAGGGTCATTTACAACATAGTCCTCACCCTTCTTACCTATTACACACAGCATATGCCCGCCAGTAGGAGAAGATAGAGTGCCACGATGGAGTATGCCAATAACAACGGGTCTCCCAGCAGACAACTCACGATTAAGGTCAGCAAACCCAAGATTATACCTAAACTCAGACTTAACTCCGTAAGAAGCAAGAACTTTGGTTTGAACTGAGTGGTCAGTTGTATCACCGATTGCGAATACTTTCTGAACATAAGCATCATCACCTTTTGCTCCTACTAAAGTTCCCGGTTTAAAATACTCAAGACACATAGCACAGGCAGAACTATTACAAGTACGATTAGCATCTCTATAATTATCTGTTTGAGGATAGTAGGGAATATTTAAAATTCCTGGAATTACTACTTCTAGTTTTGTTCTAAAAATCTTCACCCAATTTGCAGTATCCTCCATCAGGTCTGGAGATTTACCTATCAAATCTACTTCAAGTTGCTCTACTGCCGCAACATGCTTTGGATTCTTTGGGTCGTAGTACTGAAAGAAATTGTGAAGGTCTACTCTCATTATTCTTCTCCTAAGTATTCGAGTGAAAAAACATCGTGTTGCGGGATCTCGGGATCCATCCATTCTCTAAACTCTGCTTGAATTGCGTGTGCAGATTCAATATCCTTATTCTCACATAATGTATGTATGCGATCAACTGCCCAATCGTGAGAAGACCTAAGAGTTTGTTCCAGTAGCGTCATCATAATAGTCTTTCCGAAAATATCTAGAGAGAATATTGCTATTATAGTATGCCGGAACCCCAGAGTCAAGTGATTCGGTCAGTACATTATTTAGAAAAAGTTGTCTTGTTTCCTCAAAGTTACATTTACCTTTTGTCTTATGAAGACTTATAATTTCTCTACTGAAGAACTCCTTGCCGTATTTGATTATATCTTCTTTTAATTCTGGGCAAGAACCATAATAATTTTTCCAATCAGATTCTGACTTTACTTTTCTCTTTTTTCCTTTTGGGGTTCTGAACTGCCAAAGGTACTTGCGTCCAATATAATTTCTACCGGTGGTCTTACAGGATATGAGATATACGAATCCAAAATAATCTTCTATATGGTTTGATTCAAAAATCTCCCCATTATATCTCCAAGGATTCTCATAGCTCATTTAGTAGTCTTATAGAGCTATTATTTATCCTTCAACGGAGACAAACCTAGTCTACACAAAAAAAGGAGACTTGTCAAGCCTCCTTTAAGTTATGTTAGGATTTAGTTACTAAGTAGGACCTTGACCCCTTTTTGTAATTGAAGGATAACCATCTTCATGATCCTTATTTGCTTGATAGCGTGATTTTACGACATTAGTAGATTCTCCAGAATCACCTCTTGTTCCTCTTCCTGCTCTATGAGATGCTTTTCTTTTTGCAGTCATTCCTTTGTGTGCATTATTCAAGATTGGATCACTATTATCTGCTTTTTTTCTTCTATTTGGATTAGTACCATAAAATATGGGTTTATCGGTGTATTGATTGAGATTTCTTGCTCTCTCACGTTGTCTTGAAGTTAAACCAAGCATTTTTTCTGCTTTATTTGCTTCATTCACATAATACTCTGCAAGATCTTCCCAAGTATATTCTGAAAGATCATAACCTTCCTCTATAAGTTCATTTACCCACTCGGTGATTTCTTCTGCAAGTAAATCATTTTCACATTCTTCAACAATACTTCCAATAGTTTCAGCATCCATTACCAACATCACATAATTTGCCTCCTCTAAGGTGTCTACGTGCCCCTGTGAGAGGAGATACTCAAGCACAAGGTCATAGGCATCATAGTCGTAAGAGTCTTTTAAAGATGTCTTTAAAGGTCTAGGTGCTGGCATAGTTCCTCCTGTTTGTGCTTTAGTAAGAATTTCTCTTTGTGCTTTTGTTCCTACCTTATCAATCATAATTTTGTTTGCTAAAGCCCAAGTTGTAAGATCCTTTGTTCTATCACCAGTTTGTGCTGGTTTTGATGGAGATACTTTTGGTGGTGGTGCTGAAGTTGATGCTGGAGGTTTTCCTGATGCTGGAGGTTTTCCTGATGCTGGAGGTTTTCCTGATGCTGGAGGTTGTGATGCTGATGCCTCACGTTCTGTTCTTTTAGCATAATCTGCTAGAGATTCTCCTGGTTGTTTAGCTCCTGGATCTGGAGGTTGTGTTGCTGCCCTTGCTTTTGGAGGCTCAGAACCTAGAACTTCACTTGGAAGTAATCTTTTGGAAGATGCTGTTTGCCAAGATTGATATCCATACTGTTTTCCAGTATAAAATTTACCTTGAGCGTTTGTACTTCCTCTTTGAGGTTCTGGTTTTGGTGCTGCTGCTTTAGGTGGTTCAGAACCTAGAACTTCACTTGGAAGTAATCTTTTGGAAGATGCTGTTTGCCAAGATTGATATCCATATTTTGGACCAGTATAAAATTTACCTTGAGCGTTTGTACTTCCTAATTCAGGAGCCTCTAAAATATTTTCTATCCATTCATCACTCATATTTTCTATAATACTTAAAGCAGATTCTTCATCATTAGAGTACTTATTATCAATTAAATAGTTTTTAACAATATCAATAATTTCATAGTCTTCCCTCCTAACTCCTCTAATCCATCTCCCCGCTCTTGTTTCCGGGTTCATTAAATCAGTAACTCCTTTCCAAGCAGCATAGGCACCAGCTGCTGGTGCTATTAAAGGAGTCATTACTTTTCTTGTTACGTCTAAAGTTTGCCTTATTGGAGTTCTTACTGCAGATCCAATTAATTCCCCGGCAGCGGCAGTCATTCCTCTTCCTTGAGGATCTTTACCACCACGCCCAATAGATTGTCTTAATTCTCTTGCTTTAGAACTCAAGAGTCTTTGAGTTCCATTAGGACCTTCTGGTTTTACTTCTGGTTTTGGTTTTACTTCTGGTTTTACTTCTGGTTTTACTTCTGGTTTTACTTCTGGTTTTACTTCTAGTTTTGGTTTTGATGCTGCTGCTCGTTCTGCTGCTAATTGTTTTTCTGCTGCTGCTTTTGCTGCCGCTTTTTGTTCTTCTGTTGGTTTCTTTCCAGGCTGTGGTGCTGGGCTTGGCAATCTGGTGCTACCTCCAGATGGTGCTGCCGAAGGCTTCTCCCAAGATGGTTTAGGAGCTGGTTTGTCCTTACTAGACGAAAAATATGTACCTTGTCCGTAATCCACAGGTTCTTGAGGTTTTGATTGTCCTCGTCCCTGCAACAACTTAGTAGCAGCTCCAATTGCTGGTAAAGCTGCCCGTCCAATTGCTGGTAAAGCTGCCCGTAGACCTGCCTGTATTAGGGGTACTGCATATGCATATTCATCTAACTGAGAATACGCCTCATACATCTCATCCCAAGTATATTCACTTAAGTCATAACCTTCTTCTAAAAGTGAATTGACCCAGTTCTCAACTTCTTCCCATACCTGTTCTTCAGTAAGTTCTTGAGGAGCATATACTGCCTGATATGCCTCCATCAAACCCTTAGCGTCACTACCAGTAAGTCTAGACATCTTTTCTTAAAGTTCTTTATAGATTTATTTATAAAAAACCGAGATTCTCAAGGTTTAGAAGGTCTCACATAAACTTTTCGTTTACCAAATTCTGTTGAAGTTATGTTTGGATTGCCAGTAACATCTGCTGCAGTTTGACGAGAAAGATCATAACTTGTAGATTTATTATAATCACCGGCAGGACCAAAGTTTCCAGTATCTTGAACCGAAGTATTGGAAACTTTTGTTGATGTTCCCATAGGTTTTGCTGTAACGTTCAATTTAGTACCGAAAGGTGTTGATGGAGTTCCTTCCCATGTTCCTTTTGGTGCTTGCCCTTCCTTATACTTATAAGGGACAGCAACTAATCTTTGCTTGTCATCAAACTTGTGCCCGCTTGCAGTTTTTGGTCCTGGAGTGTCTTTTTTACTATAGGAACTTACACTCACTGGTTTCCAACCATATCTAGTTTGCTCAGGACCACTATGAGGTCTAGGAGTAAATTCATTAGTTGATTTATTAAGAACTCCTGATTGGTAATTCTTATATGCCAAAACCGATTGGGGTTTTGCTACTGAATTTGGTTTTGGTGCAAATGGATTCCAAAATTCTTGAATATTTGCATCCTTACAAAATTCTTTATATGATTTCATCAATCCTTTTTTAGGTATTTATAAAAAAAGAGGGTCTCAAGGACCCTCCGTGTGTCAGTTTGGAAAGTGGTTTATTCTCCTATAGATTCCATTGATTTTATCTGTTTCTATCTGGACTTATATCAGTATACCGAGTATTTGGTGATGTCACACTCCCATCCTTAAGTTTAGTTGACGTAAGGTTGCTAAAAACCGTATGTTTGCCAACCTTCCCTTTATTTTTGCCAGCCATTTTATCTTCAGTTCCTTTTTGCGAATTAGCAATCGCAATCCTAATATCTCTCACAAAAGGAATGTTATCAATCGCCTTTTGCGTTGGTCCAACAATTCCAACATTATTTGCCATCCTAGGATTGTAGTCCCCCTCAACAATACTCTCCCTCCACTCTTCACTCATATTTGCCATAATTACAAGTGCTGATTCTTCAGTATCAGCATAACCTTCATCAAGTAGATGTGATAGAATAACATCATAAAGATCTACAGTTTCAGTATCTTCTACAAGATAGTTCTCAGCGATTTCACCTATCTCATAATCACTAAATGACTCAAGAACTTCAAATGCTTCCTCAAAGGTATTGGCATAACCTTCGTTGATTATGTCCTCAAGGATGTATGAGGCAAGAAGGTCATACTCTTGGTTTAACAATTTTCTACCTTTAGATGCAGCTTTACTCAGAGCAAAAGTTATTTGTGATTGTCTTCTTGGTTTGCCGCCAGGAGTTCTTGATCCGGCACCTACAGGAGGAAGTGCTCTTCCTGTTGAGGAAGGTCCTTCTCCACCACCAGATGTTCCTCTTGATCGAATACCACCGGAAGATGCTACTTCTCTCCTACCAACTCCACCGCCACTATAAGTTGTGTCTCTTTTTTCCCATGCTGGTTTGGGTGCCGGTTCATAATCAAAAGGAGATGATTTCTTTACAAAAGCACTTGTATCTTTACTTCTTTCTGCAGATGCTTGAGTTCTTGCTGCTCTTCTCAACCGACGACCAGTTACTCTTGCGTTTGCTTCTCTTCCTGCTTCACCACTAAACTCTTTCTTTGCGGCAGATGCTCCTGCCTTTAATGAACGACCAATTTTACCTAAGAATCCTGTAATCTTTTCTTTAGCAGAAGCAAGTCTTCCGGTTACTTTTTCTTTTGTCTTTTTAGCGCCACCCTTAATCTTTTCTCCAGCTCTCTCCGCTGCTTGAATTACTCTACCAACTCTTACTTTCTTTCTTCTTTCTGCAGTTTTTTCTGATCTTCTATCTGAGGAGGAAGTAACTCTTGATGATCCTTCAGATGGTCTGTCCTCACTTGAAGTTACTGTTGCTTCAATTAAAACTTCGTCAAAAGCATCAAAACATTCGTCAAGAGTAACTTCTCCCTCAGAAAGAATCTCTTCCATTACCTGAACGAGTTCATTATCACTTAGATCATCAATAAAAGAAAAATCTTCTTTTACTGGTGCGGAAAGAAGTTCCTGCCTAAGATTATCATCATAAACAGCAGCATATGCTTCGTAAAGGTTTAAAGAAGTCATTTTAATTCTTAAAGTCTTACAATTTATATTTATTTATAAAAAAAGAGAGTCTCAAGGACTCTTTTCACTATCAATCACCCACAGATTTCTTTTTTGGTTTTGCTTTTAAGTATTGAGGTTGGCGATAAGGTTTTCCTGTTTTCCTGAGCATTCTTTCAGTATCTAAAGGATGTGCCTCTAAAATAGTAGATATCCATTTCTCACTCATATTTTCAACAATAGTTGTTGCTGCTTCTTCAGTATCAGCATAACCTTCATCTAGAATATACGAAAATAGAACATCATATTCTTCTACTTTATAAGACTTGTTATTCCAAGTAAAAGTAGAACCCATCCCATTTTTTTTATTTTTTGCTGTTTTATATGCCTTATCAAAAGACTGAGATTTAGACAAACCTTGATCTGGATTTTTTGGACCTTGTTGTGGTTTATAATCTCCTCTCTTTAATGCGGCATTAAGTGTTCCGGGTGCAGTAGATCTTGGTGCCAACACGGCAGCAGCAACACCAGCAGGAGTTATTCTTGTCAATCCAGCAGCAGCACCTGCAAATCTAGAAACTGGTTCAGCAACTCTTCTTGCTTGATTAGCAAATCTCTGAAGTTGTGGGAACTTATCCATGTTAGGACCAGTGGCACGAACAGTAGCACCAGGTCTGTATGGATTTGGTTTTGCTGTTGTTGGTTTGTTTGGACTGGGAATACTTAATTGTCCCGGCGATTGTCTTGCAGTAGATGCGGATGTTCTTGGTGGTGTTGGTTGGACCCCCGATCTTGTAGGAACTGGTTCAATCTTAACAAAAGGAGTTCTTGGTTTTCCTCCTGGTTTTCCTCTAAAGTTTTGAGTAGTTCCTTTATTGGTAAATAAAGAACCTTGAACTGCATCTTGCTCTTCAATATAAGACTCATACATCTCTTCCCAAGTATAATCACTCAGGTCATAACCTTCTTCGATGAGTGAATTTACCCAGTTTTCAACTTCTTCCCAAACTTGCTCTTCGGTGATTTCTTGAGGAGCATATACATTATTATATGCCTCCATCAAACCATATGCATCAGTACCAGTAAGTCTAGACATCTTTTCTTTTTTAGTTATTTATAAAAAAAAAGAGGGTCTCAAGGACCCTCATTAATTTTATTATTCAACCAAATATAAGAATAGTCGTGGTCTCCGAAAAGGAAATCATCATATTCGGCAGCATCTTTATAACATTTTATAAGTTCTTCTTCACACCACTCATCGTAATTTCCATCACTATTGAGTATTTTTGGTGTCACAACTTGAAACCTGAGAAAGTATTAGCACCAACATCCTGTTTAATACCACCAATCACATAGGATTCTTTTTCCGTTTCCATAGGTGCCTCCTGAAGTTCTCTTGAATTCAACCAGTGTGAGGTCCAAGGAAGGGGATTATTCTTCGCAGAAATATCATAAAGTGGGCGAAGACCAATTGCCTTCATTCTGCGGTTGGCAGTCCATTCAACATACTGGCAAAGAAGTTTATCATTCAGTCCAATCATAGAACCATCCTTGAACAAATATTCTGCCCAGAGTTTTTCTTGATTGACTGCATTCTCAAAAGTCTTATAGACCCACTGCTCTTCTTCCTGTGAGATTTTCTTCATATCAGGGTCATCACCTTCCTTCCATTTGTTGAGAATGTTTTGAGTAATGACCAAGTGCTGACTCTCATCACGGGCAATTAGACCGATGATTTTTGCACTTCCCTCCATAAGTTTGAGTTCGCCAAATGCAAAACTGCAAGCGAAACTGACGTAAAAGCGAATACCTTCAAGAATATTAACGTTTGCAACTGCTCTGAAAAGTTTTCTTTTGAGTTCATATCTTTCTGCCTGTGCGTGAGGAACTGATTCTTGGGCATGTTTCCAAAGTTCAGAAGTTCCATAATGTTGAGCACTATTGATGAAATCATTATATGCTTCGGTGACACTCACGGCACGTTCTAGGATTCTTTCATCACGAAGAATTGTATCAAAGACATCCGCAGGGTCCGAATAAACATTCTTAATGATATATGTATATGAGCGACTATGAATCATCTCCATAAACTCCCAGACCTTCATACATGCTTCCAGTTCAGGAAGAGAGCAGTAGGGAGCAAATGCCATACCGGGACCTCTTCCCTGAACCGAATCAAGCATAATCTGATATTTCAGATTACTGGTGAAAATGTGTTTTTGTTCTGGACGTAATGTTTGATAATCACCACGATCTTTCTGAAGAGAAATCTCCTCAGGTCTCCAAAAGTATCCAAGTTGTTGCTGAGTTAATTTATCAAAGATTGGATACTTGTAAGAATCATAACGCTGAATGCCCAGAGGTGCTCCAAAAAACATCGGTTGCTTTTTAGTATCTACCTCCTGAGAGTTAAAAACTGTCATTTGATTGACCACATTCTTCTCCTCTAGTTTTGTCTTAAAGTTAAAATCCATAATTTTTTTTCTCCAAATTAACTCACACTTTTATATTTACTCAGGTCAGATTGTGCAACTTTCACAATCGTCTTCATCAGAACTCATAATGTCATTCAGAAGTGATTGAAGGTCTTCTTTAGATTCTTCAACCACTTCATCGGTCTTAATATCATAAGTATTCTGATAATATGCTGTTTTATGTCCCAATTTGAAACAAGTAAGCATATCTTGTGCCATTACCGACACAGGTACTTCATTATTGGGATAATTTTCTGGATTATACGACCAGTTTCCAGAAATTGCCTGATCAAAGAACTTTTGCATAACAGCAACAATATTGATATAACCAGTATTGTTAGGCATATCCCAAAGAAGCGTATAGTTGTTCTTAAGAGTTTGATACTGGGGTACAATCTGTTTGAGCGGACCCTTCTTTGATTTCTTAATGGACAAGTATCCACGAGGCGGTTCAATTCCGTTTGTTGCATTTGACACAACGGAACTGCTCTCCGAAGGCATTTGTGCCGACAGTGTTGAGTTCCGTACTCCATATTGCTTAACTTGTTCCCTAAGACTATCCCAATCATATTTCAAATTATTCGGAACAATTTCATCAACATCTCTCTTGTATGTATCAATCGGTAGAATACCTTGACCATACTTGGTACGATGAGAATACTCACAGGCACCCTTTTCTTTCGCAAGATTTACGGTTGCCTTAATCAGATAATATTGGAATGCCTCACTCAAGTCGTGTACTAGTTTCCAAGCACCAGGGTCTCCATAGTTTTCTCCATTCTTGGCAAGATAGTGTGCCAGACCAATATAACCTACTCCAAGTGATCGCCGTGCTTTAGTGGCGATTTCTGCTGCTCTGACGGGATAGTTTTGATAATCAATAAGTTCATCAAGACTCCTAATAGCAAGATCACAAAGAACTTCAAGATCCTCATTAGTCTTAATTTTTCCAATATTGATGGCACTCAGAATACAAAGAGCAATTTCTCCATTAGGATCATCAATATGTTGAATAGGTTTCGTCGGAATCGTAATTTCTTGGCAGAGGTTGCTCATCTCAATCTTATCCAGATAAGAACTATGAGAGTTGCAGTGGTCAATATTCATAATGTAAATACGACCAGTCTCTGCTCTTTCCTTCAGAAGGTCCAGAAAAAGTTCTTGTGCTCCAATCGTTTTTCTTGGAATAGACTCATTTCGTTCTGCATCCACATATAACCCGTCAAATGAATCAGTGCCAAAAGCATCATACAACCCAGGAACTGAGTGTGGAGAGAAGAGTGAAATCTCTTCATTCTTGATGAATCGTTCATAGAACAGTTTGGAGATTTGGATACTGTAGTCTAATTTACGAACACGATTATCTTCAGTTCCTTTATTATTTTTAAGAACTAGAATGTCTTCTATTTCTTGGTGCCAGATAGGAAAGTGAACTGTAGCAGAACCACCTCTGATGCCGTTCTGAGTGCAGCATCGGACAGTTGCCTCAAACTTCTTAAGGAAGGGCACCACGCCTGTGTGCTGTACCTCTCCGCCTCTGATTTTGCTGTTGATGCCACGGATTCTACCAGCGTTAATGCCGATACCAGCCCTTTGTGAGACATATTTACCAATAGCCACATCGCTGCTAAAGATACTATCGAGGGTGTCATCAACATCAACGAGAACACAAGATGCAAATTGACGAAGTGGAGTTCTGACTCCTGCCATAATCGGCGTTGGGATGTTGATTTTGTGTTTGCTGATTGCGTCATAATATTTTTTAACGTAATCCAAACGAGTTTCCTTTGGATATTTAGAGAAGATGGTAGCAGCAATCATCAGGTACATAAACTGCGGAGTCTCATAAAGAGCACCAGAACTTCTGTCCTGAACCAGATACTTATCAACCACCTGGCGGAGACCCGCATAGGTGAAGAGATAATCACGCTCATGTACAATAAAGGATTGAAGTTTCTCAAACTCTTCATCACTATAAAGACTTAGAATCTCTTCATCATAGACACCCTTATCAACACAATTATGAACGTGTTCAATCAGAGTGGAGCACTCGTGCATACGACCGAATAACTGCTTGCGGAGAGCGAACAGAAGGAGTCTGGCAGCAACAAACTGATAGTTAGGATGGTCAAGGTCAATCAAGTCGCTTGCAGAGCGAATTAGAATCTCCTGAACCTCCGATGTAGTAATGCCATCATAAAACTGAATACCGGACTTCATTTCAACCTGAGATGCCGATACTCCTGCCAAGTCCTTACATGCTTCTTCTACCATCAGGTGAAGTTTGTTTAAGTCAAGACCCTCAATCGATCCGTTTCTTTTAATAACCTTTGTTCCGTTGCTCATACTTTCTTCCATTCGGTAAACTTTACTTTTGCTTCTAAACCTGAGTGAGTATTTAATTTTAACACATCCATAACCGAAAGTCCAGCAAGCACCATATCGTTAATGTCTTTTTGCTGAATAGATTTTGACCAAATCACAACCTTACTTCCACTCTCAATAATCTTATTCATTCTATTACAGATTTCTCGATTTCGTGGTTCATTATCAAAGACATAAACAACATCCTTAAAGTTACAGGATGATACATCAACATCGGCACCACACATAGCAATTCCATTCTCTACAAACTCAGAGTCAAATGGTCCTTCGACAATATAAACCGTCTCATTTGCATTTACCTTATTGAGTCCATAAAGTTTGGGAATCGAATCATCCAAGATGACGGTAATGTATTTAACACTATTCGGACCTAGTGCTCTTCCCTGAAATCCGAAGACTTCTCCTTCCCTAGTGTATAGTGGTATGACTATACGACTCTCATCCTTTACAATCCTACTAAATGTGGGTTTTTGAGTATTCACCCACTCCTGAAACTTGTCAGCAAAATAAAACTTTTCTGGATTGAGTTTTCTTTTTTCCAAGTATTCTTTAGCAATTTGATTTGATGATGCTTTTGGAAGGTTTAGTTTCTTGGAAAAAGTTGGTTTTGAGAATTCAAACTTTGGTTCTTCAACCACAAAATTCTTACCAGTATATCCTTCCTTAAATTTCTCAAGCGTATATTGTTTATGAAGAGTGGGGTCTAGTTCTTTGAGAAAATTATTGAAGGACATACTTGCCCCACAGTTATGACACTTAAAGTTTGTATTAGTCTTTACGGCATACAAATACCCTCGTGTCTTACTTTTATTCTTTTGAGAATCTCCACATAGGCAACATCTGAAGTTATAGAGGTCTGCTTTAACTCTTTTAAATTTCTGAAGGCGTGACGAAACTAATCCAATATACTTGGAATCAATCAAATCCATTATAAATGGTACTTATCTGAGTCTTTCCATTCTACCGTTGTCTTGAGTGGTTGTCAAGATACTTGCTAACATTTCTGAGTTATTGACGATCAAAGTCACCACAGCAAAAACTCCAATGCCGATCCAAACTTTTTTTTCTAATCCTTGTAACTTATCCAATACTATATTATGGTCAGTATCCATTTTGTTGCTTAACTGGTCAATCTTTGCAAATAGTATAGCATCCACTTTATCATTAGACTCAATCTTTTGCTCATGAACTGCCAACATTTTAGTCACATTCGCACTTACTTCACTCATCTTTTCGATTGCACTCTCAATACGTTGCATCAACTGCTCAGTAGTATGAAGTTTTTCCTCAAGGATTGCAACCTTTGTTTCTATTGCTTGGGGTTGAGGTGGAGTGTACATTGGATTTATTATGGTTGTGGGGTTCTTCGTTGTAACCAATTTTTGCGGAATCCCGCTCCATACATGTATTTATTCTTCTTTCTTACTGGAGGACTATCACCCGCTTCTGCGGTTCCTGCTATTTTTCCACCAACAAGACTATTGGTAGGAGCACCAGTTACCATACCCTCTTCTTTGAGAGTGTGGATAATATCAATAATCTTGTTTATATCCATTAGATTTTCTGCAATTGAGACAGACACTCAGAATCTTCAATAATTTCGTGTATCTGAGTTTTGGGATATTCCGGTAAACGATTTAAGAAAAGTAAAAAACTTTTAATAGACGGCCAAAGTTCCTTTTCTAAGTTATAGAATAACAAAGGAACTGTGGCATCATTAAAAACATTAAAGAGGATAATAAGATGATTTAAGATGAGATGAGTTTTTAATTCACCAGTATTTTTATATCTTTTTAATAATCTTTTTACATATCTTATTCTTTTCAAATCAGATTCAAAATCCTCCATCGTTACTGACTGAGGATTTTCATAATACTTAATGGCAAATAATATATAATTATTCTCATTCAACTCATCAAATCTCATATCATGCTTTAATTGTTAAAGTGGTAGTTCCAATACCAACACCAGATGTTGTTCCTGCACCTGCAATATTTTTAGCAAGTCCGACAATAGTTTTATCTACTGCGGCACCACCAGAAGCATCAGTAATAACACCAACAACACCACCAGTAGTTGCAATTCTAAGAACAGTTCCAATACCAGTATTAGGAGCAGTAAATGCAAATCCAACTCTATTAGTAATTTGTCCGTTAAAAGTGATTACAGTTTGTCCTATTCCGGGAACATTAACTTGAACTGGAACTCCTGTAGAATTTGCATATGCGACAATATTTGCTCCAGTAGATTGAGAAATAAGAACAGTTGCTCCGGCTGAGCAGTATACCATTTCGTTCCATACTACATGAACATATCCAGTAGTTCCGGTTCCAATTCCAGTTGTTCCACCGGCACCGATGCTAATTGGAGAAGCAAGATTAGGATCCTCAAAGAAAACAGCAATTGGAGTTGCTTGTCCTAAACCAGTTGTACTTGTTCCAGCACCAGCAGTATTTAATCCAACTACAGGAACTAAAATAGAATCCCAATAACGAGTAGAAATTCCGGAATTACTAGTAGTCTTATAATGTCTTTGAATCCATCCACGATTATCTGCAAAACAATTATAAGGACTTCTGGTTCTATCAGTTGCTTCGAATTGACCGTTTGCAGCAGAATAGTTGCCCAAATATTTTGGAATCGCATAATTATTTGCTGAAGTTTCGGCGTTTGTTGAAATGCCCCAAAGTGACATGTTTCTTACCTACAAAATTCTTTTTCTAGTAATATTTATAAAAAAAGGAGACCCTAATATTTGGTCTCCTTTATGATTTAAAGTTAAAAACTCAGGGGGTAACGTCTTTAGCACCCTTTGCTTTTAGTTGTCCTTGAACTTGTAAAAGAATAAGTGAAAGAAGTCCGTTTGCTTTGACTTTTGGATTTGCTCCAAGTGCTTCCGAAACTGCAAAAAGAACAGTTGCGATAAGTGCCTGATTAGCAAATGCCCATGCGATGAGTGCTGACATAATAGCCTCGTGTGAAGAGTATCCTGTATTATTTAGAATTAATCTATTTTAATCCTGGGTTTCTTTCTGCGGCAGTTAAAGATGGATGATCATCACCCCCATACCTTCTTCTTGGAGGATTTTCATCATCATTCATAGGTTTAGATTTTCTTTCCAATGAAGGATATTTAACTACAGGTTCTCCTTTACGCATTTTTTTTCTTTCTTTTCCTGTTCTTGGATACTGACCAATACCAGTAGGATCATATGTTCCGCGAGGATTAGCAGATTTTCTTGGTTGTCTTATCCTTTGTTCTGCCTCATCAATCACTTCACCTTCAAATTCAACCTCTTCAGGTCTATACTTATCTCTCCGTGCTTTTTGTGCTTCGGGAGACATATTTGCAGGTTGAAAAACTGCACGTACTGCACCCTTTACAGCACGACCGACTGGATCAGCAACATTCTTTTGAAAATTCTTTGCTCCTTGTTCAGCAGAAGTTCTTGGATTTGCCAAGAGTCTTCCCGCAAGTTGTGAAGCTCCGACACTCAGTCCCAAACCCTCCTTAACATCCTCATCATTAGAAACCATTACCATTGGATTTTTAATACCAGTTGATGCTCTTACTATATTTTTTGCAATATTAATTTCTGTTGGACGGGAAC